>ERZ506759.11-NODE-11-length-184242-cov-17.4131_pt1 | contig 184242 bp, 167 predicted proteins | sample MGYA00513042_ERZ506759 | MGnify/ENA metagenome assembly ERZ506759
CTTTCGCTCACCGTTGCGAGGTGGCGTATAATACGCTTTCCTCTTTCAGAGTCAACCCTGTTTTTCAGGATTTTTTCTCTTCAACCAACCGGCTGTTTGTGTGAAGTGATTCACATCTGCCGTGTCAGTGGGAGCGCATTATAGGGAGCTGCCGGGATATAGCAACCCTTAAAATACAAAAAACTTATCAAGCGCTCATAATTTAAACTTTTCACGACTAACCTTTGCTACGAAAAACCGTAAGAACCCAGGCACCACAAGGCCTGCAGCGCATTTTAGCCAAAAATGAGATTTTGCAAAAAACGGCGTTACCCACTTCAGGTTTTCCCTCTTTTATGGTGCCGTTAGTTCAGATGATGAATTAAGCATCAGCCTTGACCCATGACAAAGCGGCTTGAGGGTGCATATTTCTATAATCAGGCCCGTTTCTTCTTATTGGTATAAACCTATGGCTTATCAACTCAACATTAACTGGCCCGAGTTTTTAGAAAAGTACTGGCAAAAGCAGCCGGTGGTATTAAAGAAGGCTTTCGCGAATTTCGTCGATCCGATTACCCCGGATGAACTGGCCGGGCTGGCCATGGAACCGGAAGTCGATAGTCGACTGGTGAGCCTTAAGAATGGTCAATGGCAGGCCAGCAACGGGCCGTTTGAACATTTTGATGGCCTGGGCGAAACCGGCTGGTCGCTATTGGCTCAGGCGGTAAACCACTGGCACATGCCCGCCGCTGAGCTGGTGCGCCCTTTCCGCGTACTGCCGGACTGGCGTTTAGACGACCTGATGATCTCCTTTTCCGTACCGGGCGGCGGCGTGGGCCCGCACATCGACCAGTACGATGTCTTTATTATTCAGGGCATGGGTAGCCGCCGCTGGCGCGTGGGCGATAAGCTGCCGATGCGTCAGTTCTGCCCGCATCCCGCGCTGCTGCACGTCGACCCGTTCCCGCCGATTATTGATGAGGATCTGGAGCCCGGCGATATTCTGTACATTCCGCCGGGATTCCCGCACGACGGAATCACTCACGAAACGGCGCTGAACTACTCCGTTGGCTTCCGCGGGCCAAACGGCCGCGATTTGATCAGCAGCTTTGCCGATTACGCGCTGGAAAACGATCTCGGCGGCGAGCACTACAGCGATCCGGATTTAACCTGCCGTGAACATCCGGGCCGGGTTGAAGAGTATGAACTGGAACGTCTGCGCGGCATGATGATCGAGATGATTAGCCAGCCGGAAGATTTCCGCCAGTGGTTTGGACGTTTTGCTACCACGCCGCGCCACGAGCTGGATATTGCGCCAGCTGAACCGCCTTATGCAGAAGAAGAGATTGTCGACGCACTGGAGGGAGGCGAAATGCTGACTCGCCTGAGCGGCCTGCGGGTACTGCACATCGGCGATAGCTTCTTTGTGAATAGTGAACAGCTTGAGCCAACCGAACCTGCGGCACTGGACGCGCTTTGCCGCTATACCCTGCTGGGTAAAGATGAGTTAGGTGAGGCCGCACTGCGCAATCCGGCCTTTATCGCCGAGCTGACCCGTTTGATTAACCAGGGCTATTGGTTCTTCGACGAATAGCGCTTCATCATCTGTTCATATAAAGAAGGCGCGAATAGCGCCTTCTTCTTTTATATCACTACGACGTTATTTTCCGAGCAGCGTCTCATACTGCGCCTGGAACTGCGGCGCGTTCCATGAACCATCAAACAGGGTGTAAGTAATATATCCTTTGTTGAGCCAGCCCGAGTCATTATCCCCTTCCGCCGGTTTTATCGCTTCCGGATTCATCGTCTGTTTTGCAGTGCCGTCCGCCAGCAGTTCATAACCAATCTGCGGCGCGGGGAACTGTTCATTCTCAATATAATGAACGCCCTTAATTTCAGCCGACGGCAGCGGCGGATAGTTAATGCTCAAACCGGACCCTTGCGGCAAAATCGGGCTTCCCGATTTATGCGCGGCGTTAAGTTTATCAACCAGCGAGACAACGTAATCCACCGAGTCAGGCCAGTACTTATGCGTGCTCGGCCATTTGTTCTTCATCTCTTCTTCGGTGAATCGGTAGCCAATACTGGCGGCAATCGCCGGGAAGCCATAGCGAATGGCGCGGGCTGCAGCGCTAACGGTACCGGAGTTAACCTGCGCCATACCGGTATTGGGGCCGTCGTTAACGCCCGAGATCACCAGATCCGGCGGCGCGTCTTTCAGCACGCCCCACAGGCCGAAATCCAGCGCGTCGGCGGGCGTTCCCGGGAAGCAGTAGCGTTTGTCAGCGGCTTTTTTGACATCAAAGACCTTACCCGTCTTAAAGGTGATTGCCGACCCGATCCCGCTCTGATTCGTTGCCGGCGCCACCATCCAGACGTCATATCCTTTGGCCGCCAGTTTTTCCTGCAGCGATGTGGTTCCCACAGACTGGCAGCCATCGTCGTTAACCAACAGTATTTTCAGCGGTTTTTCAGCAGCCTGTACGCCAGCGGCAGATAACGCCAGAATGGCGGCAGTCAGAATTTTCGTTCTCATCATCACTCCTTGTTAGGTAGCAGAGGTATTTATCAGGCGCAAAAAAAAACCTAAGACTCCTGCCGCACGCCAAATTGGCGGACAGGAGTCTTAGGTTTTGCCTGTGGTCAGTAACAATCCCAGAGTGAAGCGAAAATAACGCCAGTGCGCGGCAGAGTCCAGAGCGGACATCATTATTTTGTGACGGAGATCAATCCCCAATAATTATTTAAGTCAAAAACTGCCAATTATTCTGAAAATTAAACTTAAGATACATCTCAACCAGCAAAATTACCTTCATGAAGACGATCACATTTATTGACAATAACAATAAATAGAGGGTGTCTTTTTGCATAATTAGTGCTAACGTCGCCACTGTTGGATTGTTACTGTCAAGAACAGGCGAAACCTACGTCATAGAGTTCGAGCGAACATAGCTTTATTTATGCTTCGCGTCGAATATCTGACGTAGGTTTTTTTTTGCTTATAAAAAGACCATTCAGGTGGAGCGTTATATGAAGAAGTGGCTTATAGCATTAATGATAGCGGCAGGTGCGGCAACCTGCTCGGCAGCGGAAGTTAAAAACGACGATGGCGTGAATATCTATTTCGCTCGTCACGGCAAAACGCTGCTGAATACGTTTGACCGCGTACAGGGTTGGGCTGACTCCCCGCTTACTGAAGACGGCATTCGCGTCGCACGTTATCTCGGCGAGGGACTAAAAGGCATTCCATTTGATAGCTTCTATTCCAGCGATGCCGGACGTCAGCGTGAAACCATGCAGGTGATACTTAAGCAAGCCGGAGTAAGTGATTACAAACTTACTGAGCTAAGCGGCCTGCGGGAAGCCTTCTTCGGCGGTTTTGAAGGCGGCTATAACAAAGATATGGCCGACGCCGGCGCCAAACAGCTGGGGCTTAAAGATGGCGCTGCGCTGTTCAGCCAAATGAAAGCGGGCACCCTGGCCGTTGATACCAACCAGAATGCGCTGGCTGCAGCCGATCCCAAAGGCATGGCGGAAAACTATCAGCAGGTAAAAACCCGCACCCAGGCAGCGCTGCATACCATCGTTGAAAACGCGCAGGCCCGGGGCGATAAAAACGTGCTGGCGATTTCATCCGGTACCGCAATGCAGATCATGATTTCCGACTTAACGGACGATAACGCGAAAAACAAACCGCTTGCCAATGCCGCGGTGGTTAAAATTGTTTATAAAGACGGCAAATATACCGTTCCTGAAATCGGCACTATGAAATATGTCGAAGCCGGAAAACAGGCTCTCGATAAAAAATAATACCCACGCTTAATTATTTATTACGGCAGACTTCAGGCGAAAACACCTCGCCTGGATCGCTGCGTCCCTACTCTGGGGTTTATTATGAAAATCAATACTACAACAGTCGCCATTATGCTGCTGGCTATTCCCGCCAGCGCCTGGTCAGCTTCGACCACCAACAGCCTGAAGGAGCGCGATTATATCGATACCGTGCTCGACGATCCGTTATTCAGCCAGTCTCATCTGAATTTATCCTTTAAAAACTACTGGAAATATCTTAAGGAAGAAGAGACCGAGCCGAAGAAAGTCCATAATGCCTGGGGTCAGGGCGTCGCCGTCGATTATCAGTCCGGCTATTTTGCCGATATTATTGGCTTTGATGCCACATACTACGGGGCGGTAAAGCTCGGCGCCAGCGATTACTTTAACTCCCGCGGCGTACTCTATAACAACGGCAGCGGAAATAACAAAAGCAACGCTGAAGGCTTTTCCAAATTTGGTCAACGCAATATCAAGCTGCAGTATCGCCTGGCGGACACTCATCTGAACGCCCGCTGGGGCTGGCAGACGATGAAAAACTTTGGCGTCATCTCCAACTCGACCCGCCTCTCTCCAACCACCTACCTGGGCTGGACCGGCGCGGTGAACTACGGTCCCTTCACGCTGCGCGGCGCGTACATCGAAAGCGCGATGGATCGTAACTCGCCGGATAAGAAACGCTTCCAGACCAACAGCGGACAGTACATTAACCATATCGCCAGCGGCGATATTCTGTGGCAAAGCGAGCACCTGAACATGCAGTACGGCTATGGTGAAAGCGACAACTATCTGCGCCGCCATATTCTGTTTACCAATATTAAGCCGATAAAAGCGCTGAACATCGGTACTCAGGTCTACGCCACTCACGCGCTGGACGAGTATAAAGCGATGCCGGCAAATAAGCGTGACTTTGACGATGATGCCTGGCACATCGCCATGGATGTGAAGTGGCTGGCGGACAACTGGAGCACCAAGTGGGGTCTGGGCTATACCGATGCGAATAAGGCCAATGAAGTGGGCTTCTACCCGCGCCATATGAGTAAAAACTCGCGCGGGACCTTTATCTCAATGGCTTACGCCGGCAACGACTATATGCGCGACGGTGAACTGGTTCTCTCTAATATGTCGGACTATAACCTGACGCCGGAGCTGGCTATCGGTCTCGCCGGCAACATCGCCCAGTTTAACTACCGCGGCAACCACGTCCGTACCGGGGAAATTAACGCCTTCAGCCGCTGGGTGCCGACGCACCCGAGACTGAAAAATCTCACCGTCTGGGCGATGTTCGGGCCGGGCTGGTCCTATAAGATGAATGGCAAAACGCCGGTGCTTACCGACGGCCATTACAGCCGGGCCAACTCGCTCTCTTCGGAAGTGATTATCGAATATAAATTTAATCTGTTCTGATACGCCCGCCCCGCCGGTCATGGCGGGGCAACCCTCCCCGGCTACTTCTTCACCTCATTAAGCTCATCGTTATAGCTTTCCCGCGTCACGCAGACGCACAGGATGGTAATTAGCGCCATGCAGGCGAGAAACAGCGAGATGGGCCACGATGCGCCACCGGACCACACCAGTAGTAAGGTACCGATCATCGGCGTTAAGCCGCCGACGATATTCGCCAACTGGAAGCCGAGCGACACGCCGGTGTAGCGCACGCTGGTGTCAAAAAGCTCCGAAAAGAAGGCGGGCTGGACGCTGAACATCATGCCCAGCCCCACGGAATAGCAGAAGGTGGTGGCGAACATAAACATCTTCACCGAGCCGGAGTCGATCATCCAGAACAGCGGGAAGGCAAAGATCAGCGTGATCGCGGCGCCGGCCAGATAGACCGGTCGGCGGCCAATTTTATCGGACAGCCAGCCGAAGAAAGGAAAGGTAAAAATGCCGACAAAACTGGCCAGCAGCAGCCCGTTCAGCGCCGTTTCGCGAGTAAAGTTGAGTTCCCGGGTCACGTAGGACATAAAGAACGCCACCGTCAGCCAGCCCAGAACAATCTCCCCCATGCGCATACCCATCGCCAGGAATACCGCTTTACGGTGATGTTTGAGCACGGTGAGAACAGGAAACTTCTGCTCGGCCGCTTTCGGCGCGTTCTGCTGCTGCTTCTGATTCTCCTGAAACACCGGCGTCTCCTCGATCCTTGAGCGGATAAACATCCCGACAAACAGCAGCGCGATGCTTAACAGGAAAGGCACGCGCCAGCCCCAGGACATCAGGTCATCCTCCGGCAGCATCACCACCAGCGCAAAAACGCCGGTGGCGATAAACAGGCCAAGCACGTTGCCCAACTGAACAAAGGTGCCAAAAAAGCCCCGGCGATGGCGCGGCGCATACTCGGTGATCAGCGTCGTCGCCCCGCCCCATTCGCCGCCGATGGCAAAGCCCTGGCAGAGGCGCAAAAAGATAAGTATCAACGGCGCTGCGTTGCCTATGGTGTCGTAGCTGGGGATTAATCCTATGAAAAACGTCGAAATACCCATAATCATCAGCGACAGAACCAGCGATTTCTTGCGGCCGATCTTATCGCCATAGTGGCCAAATACGATGGCACCGATGGGCCGGCTAACGAAGGTAATCGACAGCGTCAGGAAGGATACCAGCAGCGCCATCAGCGGCGAGAGGTTAGGAAAAAACAGCGACGGAAACACCAGCGCGGCGGCGGTGCCGTAGATAAAAAAGTCATAGAACTCAATCGTTGTGCCAGAAAGACCGGAGCCCAGCACGGTGAGCAGCTTTCTTCTTTCATGGGTTTGTTGCGATGTTTGTTCATTTTTTGCAGGGGCAATGGCGGGCGAGGTAAGCAGGGTCATCATTAAATCCTCTGTCCTGAATCATTATTGTTTAGTCGGGCAGCGCCTGGCTAACATCGTTGGCGAGGGAAAATCACCAACAAGCTAACTCGAATTAGCTAATTATAACAAGATACAGAAATTAACAACGTAAATGCTAAAAGAGTGTGACCAGGATCGGTTAAATTTTAACACTCCTGTCAATCACCCCAGACAAAATGCTCAAACGGAAAAATAAATAATTCAATAATTTCAATTCATTAAATATCAAACCTGAATTTACCGTCCTCGCTGCGCTTCCCGCCCGCCTTTCTGCACGCCTTTAAACCGCCTCAGCAAACTTTCCTCGTCACTTCACCCCACCTTTTAAAATAATGTTTTTAAAATTAATTAGTTAAAAATTTCACATTGATAGCCATCACAAATCCCCGGCAAAGGGTTTGTCCCTGTCTTTTTTTTATCCTAATTTGCTAATTCGAGTTAGCCATAGAAATCAGTCTGCCTGAAGCGGCTGATGCGGCGCTAATCCCTGCGCAGAACGATCAACGATAACTAAGCGACCTACCCCCTACAGGAGAAATTCACATGTTGAATTTAACGTTACCCGCCGAAGCCGGGCTTATTACCCCGCAGCCAGGCGAAGTCTTGATGGTCACCAATGCGGATCTCCGCGAACCGGCTAACGTCACCTGCTGGCCCACGCAGAAGCTGTTTGAACAGCGTCTGGAAACGGCGCTGGAAACATTAGGCTACCGCATGCGCCGCGCCCATCCGGTCAACGAACGCCGCGGCCACGGGTTTATCAGCAGCCAGAAAGAGGGTAGCGAGCTGTTCGCCGGGATCGATCCGGATGCGCCGATTATTGTCCTGCTTACCGCCTGGCAATACTCCCATCACCTTGCGCCTTCGCTGGTACATCATCGCGGTCCTATTTTGCTGCTCGCCAATTTTGACGGCACCTGGCCGGGCCTCGTCGGCATGCTCTGTATGGCAGGCTGCCTCACCAGCCTGGAGCGCAACTACTCGCGGCTGTGGTCGGAAACCTTCGCCGACGAGGCGTTTATTCGCGGCCTGGACACCTGGCTGCGCGACGGCCATCTCAGCCATAAGCTCGGCTATCTGCATCCGGTTGCGCCCAGCGCGCCGCTGCTGGCCAGCGAAGCCGGACAGATTGGCGTGAAGGTTGGGCAGTCGATCCTCAAACACAAGGCCATTGTCGGCCTGTTCGATACCTTCTGTATGGGGATGATCAACGGCGTGTTCCCGCAAAAAGCGATGATCGACGTAGGGATGCCGGTGGAGTCGCTGTCGCAATCGGCGCTGCTGGTTGAAATGAACAAAGTGCCGACCGACCTGCGCGAAGCCTGTCTCGACTGGTATGAGACCCGCGGCATGCGCTTCCGGTTCGGCGCCGACGGGACGAAGGATCTGACCCGGGAGCAGGTGCTGGAACAGTGCGCGATGATGATCGCCATGGCGCGCTTCGTGAAGCGCTTCGGCCTGACGGCGGTGGGCGTGCAGTATCAGCAGGGGCTCAAAGACAGCTGCGCCGCCTCGGATTTTGCCGAAGGCGCCATCGGCAACGCGGAACGTTTCCCGATCCCGGATGAGAACGGCGAGATCGTCTGTCCGGACGCGCCGATCCCCTGCATCAACGAGGTGGATATGGGCAGCGCCATCCCACAGGTGATGCTGGCGAAGCTGCTCGGCGCACTGGGCATGGCGAGCGAAACCACCCTTCACGATATCCGCTGGGGTAGCGAATACAACGGCACGTTCTACTGGGATCTGGAGATCTCCGGCGCGGTGCCGTTCGCCCATCTGAAGGGCGGGATAGCCGGGGCCACCGGCTATCGCCAGCCGGCGATGTTCTTCCCCTACGGCGGCTCGACCATTGCCGGTCAGGGCAAAGCCGGACGCTTTATCTGGGCGCGAGCGCATTACGAAGGTACCCAGGTGATCCTGCATATCGGCACCGGCACCGCCGTCGAACTGCCGCATGACGAATTCGAACGCCGCCGCCGGGCAACCAACTACGAGTGGCCATTACTCAACGCCGTTCTCGACGGGGTTTCGCGCGACGATTTAATGGCGGGCCACCAGAGCAACCATCTCAGTCTGGCTTATGTAGAAGAGGAGGTATTATCCGAAGTGCTGAACGCCTTTATTGCCCAGGCGCTGACGCAAAATATGAAAGTCTTTATCGCAGGCGATGCGCATTTATTAATGAAATAACAACTGATTCGCTTATGTAATTTTTACGTTGTTAGCGATCCTGGCAAACATCCGCTTCATTCGTCTCTTTATCGCCCATAAAGAGCGGATTAACGCGCATCTGTCCGGGCGGGCCCTCCGCCTGCCCGGATAAGAGAGGATTATATGTATCAGCAGCAACATATTGAATTTATTATCCAGAAGGCAAAGAAACGGCTCGATCAGCAGGAGGCCCCCGGCTGCACCAAAGCGGGATGGCTAATGATCACCGCATTATTAATTGAGTCATGGGATATTTATTCCATGGCGTTTATTTTATTCGCCCTGAAAGATATTTATGAGCCCAGCAGCTGGCTGCTTGGTTTTACCGCCGCCGGCACCCAGCTTGGCGCGGTGGTCGGCGCGCTGCTCGGCGGCTGGCTGACCGATAAGCTCGGACGGCGCAAAATTTTCCTCTGGTCGATGATCCTGTTCGCGATCTTCGCCGTTCTTCAGGGCCTGGCGCCCAATATGTACTGGCTGGCGATTATTCGCTGCCTCGCCGGGATCCCGGTGGGCGCGGACGTGGCTAACGGCTTTACCTACATCATGGAGGTGATGCCGAAGGGCAAGCGCGAAGTGATGGCTAACCGCTGGCAGTTTATGTTCGCGCTGGGGATTATCGCCGCCATTCTGCTGGTCACCACGCTGGTGGCGCTTGATGTTCACCCGGATATGATCTGGCGCATCGTGCTGGCGGTCCCGGCGATCCCAGCCTGCCTGCTGCTGTTTATGCGTCGGGAGCTGCCGGAGACGCCGGCGTGGTTCGTCGAACGCGGCCGCTTTATCGAAGCGAAACAAGCCTCCCGTGACTATTACGGCGAACAGGATGGCCGTCTGCTGGACGATATTCTGCCCAACGAAAACGTCACCATCGCCGACCCGACGCTCAAAGAGACGCTGCACGATCTGTTCCGTCGTCCCTTTACCCGCCGCACCACCCTGTTCGGCTGGTTCTCCTGCGCCGTACAGTCGTTTGAAAACTACGCCTTCTCCTTCTTCCTGCCGCTGATCCTCGTCACCATCGGGATTTCCGGGCAGATCCAGAATAACCTCGCCCTGCTGGCGGTGAACTGTATCGCCGCGCTCTCGGCGTTTGTCGGCCCGCTGCTGTTGCCGAAGCTCGGGCATAAGGGACTGAGCAAATACGGCTTCCTGCTGGTCACCATCGGCATCTCAATTTCGGCGTGGGGCGTCTACAGCAGCAGCTTTGGTTTTATCATTTTCGGCGCGGCGCTGATGCTGTGGGGCCATTACTGGGATTCCGAAAGCGGCATGACGGTGATCTCGCTGGTGGCAAAACCGCGCTATCGCGGCGTGGCCTCCGGCATCGGCTATACCATCGTCAAGGTCACCGCCTTCGTCACCACCCTGGTCTTCCCGGCCCTGTTTGAAGCGGTCGGCGTACCGGTCGCCTCAATGATTATCGCGATCGCGCCGTTCTGCGCCTTCCTCGCCTCGATCTTCCTGCTGCCGGAAGTCTTCGGTCATGCGGTGGGCGACGAGAACGATCGAGAACATGATGCCAGCCCGGCAATCGCCCTGGAGGGGCATGAATCCCCGGCCTCCAAACATTAACCGCCCGGGCCGCAGGGGCGGCCCCCGCTGAACCCATAAAGGAAGGAATCAGATGAACAGCACAAAAATGCCCGTGATTGAAAATATCGAACTGATGACCGCCCGCGTTCCGCTGCCGGAAGGCCCGTGGGGAGATCAAATTCACCACGTCACCGATATCGAAGTGGCGATAGTTGACGTCTACGGTTCTAACGGCCACGTCGGCACCGGCTTTAGCCACACTTCCGGCTGGTGCGGGAAAACCATCTCTGCGTTGATTGCCGAGATTATCCCGGACGTTATTGGCCAGCCACTCTCCCCGCGCGGCCTGTGGCATCGCTCGTATAAACACGTACACGACGTCGGCGGCGCGGGCGTCACCACCCATGCCCTGGCGGCGCTGGATATTGCCTACTGGGATCTGTTAGGTAAAACCCTCAACGCGCCGATTATCGACATTCTTGGCCGCGTGCGCGATCGCGTTCCGCTGTACGGCAGCGGCATCAACCTGCATCTGTCCATTGAGGAAGTGATCGACCAGGTCAAGCGCTGGAAAAGCACCGGCTATCTGGCGGCGAAAGTGAAAGTGGGCAAACCGACGCTGGAAGAGGACGTGGAGCGGCTGCGTAAGATTCAGGAGGCGGTGCCGGGCTTCCCGCTGGCGGTGGACGCCAACCAGGGCTGGAACTTCCCGCAGGCGCTGCGCGCATTCAAGCTGTTCGAGCCGCTTAACCTGCTGTGGATTGAGGAGCCGCTGCCCTCCGACGATATCGCCGGCCACCTGCGGCTGCGCGAGCGCAGCGCCACGCCCATCGCGCTGGGAGAAAACGTCTATAACTTAAATCAGTTTACGCAGTACATCGAGAGCGGCAGCGCGGATTACATCCAGGCAGATCTCGGCCGCGTCGGCGGGATCACCGGCTATCTGGATATCGCCGCCGTCGCCCGCGCGCACAACCTGCCGATGACGCCGCATTTTGTCATGGAGCTCAGCGCCAGCCTGCTGGCAACGGTGCCGAATATCTCATACGCCGAGATGACCGACGGCGGGCGCTGGAAAGATCTGCGCATCATCGCCGAAGCGGGCGAAGAGGTGGACGGCTACTACGTGCCGAGCGAACGGCCGGGCCACGGCATTATTCTCGATCGTGATTACCTCGCAACACACAAAATCTAACCACGCAGTGAGGGGAAAGGACAATGGAAGACACGTTATTCTCGGTTAAAGACAAGGTCATCATTGTGACCGGCGGCCTTGGACAGCTGGGGGCGCAGTATGTGAAGACGTTACACGAACGCGGCGCGAAGGTGGCGGCGCTGGCCACCCGCGTCGATGCCGCGCGCGTCGACCGCGTGCTGGGGGCGATTAAGGACTCCGACCGCCTGCTGTGCGCGGAAGTGAATATTACCGATAAAGCCAGCATTAACCGGGTGCTGGACAGCATTGAAGCGAAGTGGGGCGTGCCGGATGGCCTGGTCAACAACGCGGGGGTCGATACCCAGCCCAGCGCGCCGCCGGAAGTCTCCGGGCCGTTTGAGGAGTTCCCGGAAGAGGTGTTCCGCGAGGTGGTGGAAGTGAACCTGGTCGGCACCTTCCTGATGACCCAGCAGGTCGGCAAACGCATGAAGCAGGCCGGCAAAGGCGGCTCGATCATCAACGTCGGTTCGATCTACGGCGTGGTCTCTCCGGTGCAGGATATCTACAGCTACAAAAAAGAGGACACCGGCATTCCGTTCGTCAAACCGGTGGCCTATTCGGCGGCAAAGTCCGGGCTATATAACTTTACCCGCTACTGCGCCACCTACTGGGGGCGCGACGGCATTCGCGTCAATACCCTGACCCTCTCCGGCGTCGAGCGCAGCGATCAGGACCCGCGCTTTCAGAAAAACTACACCCACCGTATTCCCATCGGGCGGATGGCGAAAGCCCACGAGTACAACGGCGCGGTGGTGTTTTTGCTCTCCGACGCCTCGGTCTATATGACCGGTTCCAACGTGGTGGTGGATGGAGGCTGGACCGCATGGTAAGCGATAAATGGCAACGTTTTCGCGGCATTATCTCCGCGGTGGTGACGCCGATGCACGCCGATGAGTCGGTGAACTACGCGGCGCTGGACGCGCTCGCCCGCGCCCAGCTGGCGCGCGGGGTTGAAGGCTTTTACTGCTGCGGCTCCTCCGGGGAGGGACCGTTGCTGCGTTTCGATGAGCGCAGGCAGGTGCTGGCGACGCTGGTGCAGTCGGCGGGCGGTCAGGTGCCGGTGATCGCCCACGTCGGGACGCCACGCACCCGGGACGCCGTCGAGCTGGCGAAGCACGCCGAGCAGGACGGCGCCAGCGCGGTGTCGCTGGTGCCGCCCTACTACTACAAATATAGCCGCGAGGAGATTATCGCCTACTACCGTCGGGTGCTGGACGCCATTTCGATTCCGGTGATTTTGTATAATATTCCGCAGTTTACCGGCGTCGAGCTGGATGCCCAGAGCGCCGACGCGCTGCTCGGCGAAGAGCAGGTCCTGGGGGTGAAGCATACTTCGCATAACCTCTATTCGCTGGAACGCATGATCGCCCGCTACCCGGAGAAAGTCTTTTTTAACGGTTTCGATGAGATCTTCCTTTCCAGCCTCGCGGCGGGCGCGACGGCCACGGTTGGCACCACGGTTAACCTGCAGCCGGAGCTGTTTCTCGCCCTGCGCAGCGCTTTTCAGCAGGGCGACATCGCCCGGGCGCAGCGCCTGCAGCAGCAGATCAACGAGGTGGTGGAGCAGCTGGTCGCGCGCGGCGTGTTCCAGTCGGCGAAATATCTTGCCGCGAAAGAGACCGTCGATACCGGCCCCACCCGCGAGCCGTTTGTGGCGCTGACGGCGGCGCAGAAAGGCGAGCTGGATGACCTCTATCTGCGCTTACGGAGGTATATCGCCGATGCCGGACAATGACGCGTTCTGTCCCCAGGTCCGTCTGAACGATAGCGTTATATGCCAGCAGGTCGCGCGGTTTTTACAAGAGACGGAAAGCGATGCGCGAACCCGGGGGCTGGCAGTGGCGGTTGTCGGGCCGGAGGGCGAGCTCATCGCCTTTGGCGCGCACGCTCGCTGCCCGCCGCTACCGCGCCAGCTGGCGCAGCGCAAGGCCTGGAGCGCCCTGCGCTTTCGCCGTCCGACGGCAACGCTGGCGCAAGAGGTCAGCGACGGCGCCCTGCAGCTGGCGGTATTTAACGACCCGCAGCTGCTGGCGATGCCGGGCGGTGAGCCTGTGATAGTTGAAGGGCTGGCTATTGGCGGCGTCGGGATCAGCGGCCTGCCACCGGAGCTGGACGCCGGGCTGGCGGCGCGGTTTGTTCAGCGATTGACTTGATGAGGGATCGTTAAGGGTTCCCGGATTGCGGCGCCCGCGCCTTATCCGGGCTACCTGCGCGCGCAGGATGCGGTATTTGTAGCCCCGGCCAGCATAGCGCGGCCGGGGATTGACGTGTTCACACAAGCCGTGTCATTTACTGGCTCCGCTGCTTCTCTACCGACAGCGGGCGATGAATCAGGGTCATCGGCACAGTGATCTTCACATCGGCATTTTCCCCCTGCAGCTTCTGCTGCATCAGATGAAACGCGTGCTGCGCCCAGGCGTCCTCATCCTGGCGCATCGACCACACCGCGTTCGGCAGAAATCCCAGCATCTGGTGTTCATCGAAGGTGCCGATGGGAATATCCGACGGAATAAAGCCGTAGGTTTCCCGCAGCGCGCTCAGCGTCCCTTCCAGAATGGGCAGGGAGGAGGCGATAAACGCCTTCGGCGGCTCGCGATGCTGACGGAGAAAATCGAGCATCAGCTGCTTGCCCTCTTCCTGGCGGTTATGGCTGGCGGACAATATCCACTCCTTCCCCGCGGGCAGCTCGCTCAGGTAGCCCTGCAGACGACGCTGGATCGACGGCTGCTGGGTATCCCCGGCGATAAAAAAAATCGGCGAGACGTCCACCGCCTGGGTCATCGCCTGCACCAGCTTTTTGCTGCCATTGTAGTTATCGCTCACCACCAGCGACACGTCGCTCTCGCCAAAATCGCGGTCGAGCAGCACCAGCGGCCGCTTGCGCGCTACCTTCTGGTGATGCAGCTGCGTTTCCCGGGTAGAGGGCACCACGAAGAGCCCGTCAACGTTGCGCGCCAGCAGTCCTTCAACCAGACTGTTTTCATGCTCGCTGTCGCTGTAAGTGCAGGCAATCATTAGCTGATACCCCGCCTGACGGCAGCAGGCTTCGAGCTTTTCCGCCAGGGTGGAGAAAAACAGGTTGGATAAACGCGGGATCACCAGCCCTAAGGTCTCGGTTTTATTGAGCTTCAGGCTGCGGGCGATATGGTTAACGACCAGCCCGTTCTCGGCGATGTAATCATTAATACGCTGCTGCGTTTTGGCGCTGATGCGATACTGCTCAGCTTTGCCACCCAGCACCAGGCGCACGGTGGTAATCGAAATTTCCAGCGCCCTGGCGACTTGCTCAACGGTTTTGGCCATAAACTCATTTTCCATAACGAACAGAACGGCTTAATCATAAACTAATTCGAGTTAGCAATACATTAGCCGCGCTGTTATTTTGAACAAGGCGTCAGTTTTCTGCCGCCTCTGCCGCTCTCGATCGCGATCCTGCTACGCTGGCGATCGTTAAGATCCTTCTCCGCCCTCTCTGTCGACGTGTGTGCCGGGAGAGATTCTGGCCGTGCTATTTCACTTTACCGGTTTAACCTCGGTCACCCAGGTGGGGAGATCCCATGTCCCGCCGAGGCGAAGATAGCGGCACATCCCGGTGGTCGCTTCACGGCTTTTGCGGAACGTTGTGCCATCCCAGAGCCAGCTTGCCGTCCCCCAGCAATCGCCGAGCCCTCGCCCTTTCTGGCTCATAAAAATCTCGCCGTCACCATACTCAGAACCGGAGACCGTGATAAGCGTCGGATTGCCCTCAAGTTTGCTATCCACAACCCAATAGCCATATCCCTCGTTATAGGCCGCCCGCCAGCACAAGGCCGAAATCAGAGAATGGGCGTGATCCAGCGGCGTCAGGCTAATGGTTTCAGGCTTCTCGCCCTCCTCAGGCTGGAGGCGATCGCACCAATCATCGTTCTTTAGCGTGGCCAGAAGCTTCGGCTTGAGCACCGCCAGCTCAGGCGCGGTTAACGCTCTCTCCTGCGCTTTCTCAGGCATGACCCGGTGAATAACCGGGGCGGGAATCGCTGCCCGGACGCTATTTTCCGGCCTGTCGCCTTTTTTGGTCAATGCCCCTGGCGTGCCGATTCGCCCCTGAACATCGTCCATTTTCAGCAGTACCGCGTAAGCGCCTTCGCCGGAAAGCACGAACGGCGCCTCCGCGCCTGTAAATTCGACCTTCCCGCTGCCTTTGATAGCGTTAACGATCGCCCGGGCCTGTTTCTCCGACAGCGGCCAGCTCTCTTTTACGGGCTTCACATCGCCTGCCGGCTGGCCGTTGATCCACAGCGTCAGTTTGCCCGGCAGAACGTCGCCGTCGGTCACCTCCGCCAGCATCAGCTCTCCCGAGACGGCAGTGCCCGCTCCGGCCTGGCGGGTCAGCAGCACCGAACCTCCGCTTCCTTCTTCAGCGCTGTATCCCGCCGCCCGGCAGGTCAGCGTGTATCACACACCACTTCCCAGTCTTTGTGGCTGAATGAAACGCCTGTTTCCGCCAGCGCAGGGAGACTAAGTATGGCCAGTGCCAGCACGCCTCTCCTGCGTTCCTTTTTCATAACTTATCTCCTTAATCGGTCATCCGCGTAGTCTGAGTAATCCTCCTCGCAGAGAGAAGCGTTTTCCCCTGCCGCGACATTTTTTCAGACAACGACATGGATGCCGCACCGCTTTACGCTTCGCTGGACATATTCCCGCCCGTTCAGCCCGGCTGAAAATAGCGGGCAGCGAGTCTGATTACCTCATTCAACATCATTTCTGAGATCACAAAATAACATCCGCCGTGATGTTAAATCATCTTGTGATATTCCGCGCGGCTGCGACCGGCTAACTCTTTTTACGCTCTCACTTCATCTTTGCGATTCATAGGTGAATTCCGCTCTGATTATTCAGGGGGTTCTTTTATGCATCGATTCATCTTCTCTGTGACGTCATCAACAACATGAAGCTATTCAGAATATTCAGCGTATTGCCGTCGTTATTTTTTGCCGCCGCGTGCGTTGCCGGGTTATCCCACGTAGATAATTGTGAAGTGGGCTGCCCGACCGGTGGAAGCGACCAGACGCTGGTTCGCGAAGCCTATACGCTCAACAACAACAGCCACCGCAAATTCGCCAATTGGGTGGCGTATAAAATCACCAAAGCCAGCCTGGCCAGCGGGCGTTCGCGCAGCTGGAAGCGCGATCCGGATTTACCCGCTGCGGATACTCTCGCCCCCGCGGCATACAAAGGGGCCAGCGCAGCATTGGCGGTCGATCGCGGGCATCAGGCGCCGCTCGCCGGGCTGGGCGCCAGCGCAGACTGGCAGGCGTTAAACTATCTTTCCAATATCACCCCGCAGGCCTCCGCCCTGAATCAGGGGGCGTGGGCGCGGCTGGAGGATAAGGAGCGCGCCCTCGCCGAGCGCCGCGACGTGGCGGCGGTGTGGTCCGTTACCGGGCCGCTGTTCGAACGGCATATCGCTACCCTGCCCGCCGCGCCCGAGGTGGAGCTTCCCAGCGGCTACTGGAAGATTATTTTTATCGGCTCCAGTCCGGATAAAGGCGAATACGCGGCGTTTTTGCTGGATCAGGCAACGCCCAAAAGCGCCAGTTTTTGTGATTATCAAGTGACGGTGGAGGAGATTGAGCGGCGGACTCATCCGGCGCTCTCGTTCTGGTCCGCCCTGCCGGCAGGTATCGCCCGCCGCCTGAAGTCCCGGAAGGGGACGCTGGCTAAAGAGATGGGGTGCCCGTAATTGGGCATGGCATTCTGTTGCGCGCATTATCTCGCTTTTGTTTTTTGAATCTGCTTTGCGGTTATTTCAGCAATATCAGGAAAGGCATTTTCCACAGGCGCTAATTAATAGCGTCACGTATTCTGTTAATTCTTAATTTGCGGTTAAAGGCGTTTATTATGTCCGATTAAAGTCTGGACTTTATTTTTATTACTGGTTAGGTTTACAGGTGTTATTTAGCGCGGTGCGAATGTGCGCCAACACACCCGCACCGCTGATCACAATTACTATTTACAGGGAATAGCAACCATGACTAATGCTGATTGTATTGTAGATTCGTTTGATCCAGAAGTGTCGCCGAAAAATAAGCGTCAGTTGACGGTGAGTTATGTGAGACGTTTGCCAGATCGTCGTCTTGTTCCGGCGCTGATCATGAAGGGCCAGTGGCTGGCGGCGGCAGGGTTTTCGACCGGCACCCGGGTGGAGGTGCGGGTGATGGAGGGCTGCATTGTGCTGACGGCGGTTGAGCCGGAACCGGAGCTGGAAGCCGCGATGCGCAGGGTGGAGAAGCTGTCGGCCAGGAAGCAGAAGCAGGTCAGAGAGTTTATCGGGGTGATTGGGGGACGGGGTTGAGGAGTCAGGATTGCGGTGACAGACAGGATTTTAATGCCATGCTCTATATCGCCACTCCGGACCTGTACTCATCCATCAAATCCGTACAACGCTCCTTTTAGATAACGGATAAATACCTGTTAATACGACTGAATGAGGAAACCATCATGGAGACTTACCGATTACATCGCGGCAGGCTTATCGACCATATCCAGCTTGTGGTAAATGATTTCGAGGCCAGCAAAGCGTTTTATACAGCCGTGCTGGCGGTCCTTGAGATCCCTGTCGTGAATACCTACGACGATTATTTTTGGGCTGATGAGCTTGTTGTTTCATCCATTAATAGCCCCGGTTCCGCAGGTAAGCCGACAGGACGGCATCACCTGGCTTTCCAGGCCAGGGATCGTGAGACGGTGGATGCTTTTTACCAGGCAGCGCTGGCACACGGCGGCAGTGATAACGGAGCGCCCGGTGAGCGAACTTATCACCCGGGCTACTACGCGGCCTTTGTACTCGATCCCGATGGTAACAACATCGAAGCGGTTTACCATGGCGAGGCTGAACGCAGTGCGGCATCGGTGGAGATTGGCTTCAGTCTTTAAGTATAACGGCCTCCGGGCAGGGGCCGTATTGGGCGGTTGGCATTAAGTCAGACCAGGAGCCAGCCCAGGAATTAGCTATATCGAAGCCCTCATAATAATGAGGGCTACATAAAATAAATTCAGTGTTGTAAATTCATTGCGTATTCATTTTATAAAGGAATAACGATGGGAGCTATTAACGAGATAGATATTGCAAAGCTGGTATTGCTACCCGCGATTTTATATGTGGCTAAAAAGATCATCGACTGGGCGGGAAAAGTGATGTCCAGCCCGCCAGCAAAGCGAAAAATCCGCTTCGAAAAGGTACCTATTGAAACAAAAATAGAGGTGCTGAATAAAATCGCTGAGATAGCGAGCGCTGAAATACCCGACACTAAACTCTCGAGGACGCATCAGACGGTACAAATGAAATTTTTGTATGAGCAGGTCGGGATTACTCTTCCTGTCTGGCACGCCCATCAGCTGATCGCTTTTATCGCTGATAAAAATATCGGCTCATATGATGTACGATTAATGAGTTTCCTTAAAAACCCATCCTTTTATCTTTGTGAAGAAAATCATTTTTCTGTAGATGCTAAAAAAATTAAAAATTTTCACATCGTTAGCGGAGGTTTCTGGCTAATTTCAATCGTCATTTTTGCCTGCGCCTGGTGGACAACAATACAATCGTTACTGGCCAGCGGGGGCGTAAATTCGGTTATCGCATTTTCACTGTTTTACTTTATTTCCGCTATTGTGGTCACTGGCTTTATCTTGAGCCAGGTTGGAGAAACCTGGCAAAGCGCCAGATTCGCCAGGCTGTTTGAAAGGTGGTGTGAGGAGGAAGCTCGGGTGGAAAGTGGGGAGGGTGCTGTGCTAGCCGCATCGGAGCCAGAAGAACAGAGGCCTCAACAGGAGGTTTTCAAATGATGAAATGCAGATACAAAAAGTATTTTAGTGGACTGATTGGGGAATTTTGTGCGAAGGCCGGACTCGCCCTTACAAGATAATCAACTGAATTATAAGCGATTAATAAATAGCTCGTTGGTGATGTATACTCAGTTGTATACTCAACTGCTTTCTTTCATAAATCAGCGAGTAATGCATCGCATGATACCATCTCAAAGTTGATGTAGCGATTATACTCCCTATAATATTTTCAGTCATGGCGTTTACTATCGAGATAAGGTAACGCGTCCATGATCAGATTTAGCATTAATTTCATACAGATTTTTGCAGAGGAGTAATTGCCTTTGTGCTTCTTGACTAGTTTTATCTAGCCGGCTAAAATTCCGATATATAAACTACACATAGTGTAATAAAGTCGAGGGGCACATATGCTTCAAAGTAAGTGTATTCGACGTTATAAATTAACAGAATTACTCGCCATTAAACGTTTGTTTATAGAGTATATACTAATAGCTCATCATAGGCCTATATCTAGTACAAATCTAAAACAGCACTTTGAATTGCATTATTGATAATAACCTACATCTCAACCAACTTTACTACCATACTTGAACACAAAAACATATATTTGTTGCATTATTAAAAATAAGATGTTTTATAAGTATTTGGATGTCAAATTAATACATTCAGAAAAATATAAGGTAAACCTAGTTTAAAAGGGCTTTAAGATATTAAAGCCCTTTTAATAGGTTATCAAGGATTAATAATATTTAGTAGTTCTGAGAAAGCAGAAACCTCAAACATTGGTGTCTCCTGTGAGTACATTTTTCTCAAGTCTTCTTCGATTCTAACCGCCTCATCTGTCCAGTGCGTTATACTGACCAGTAATTGCCAGTTGGTATTATGAAATTCCTTTCCATATTTAGCCCAAACAGAGCTAACACCAGCAGCATTAGCCATGGATATATCTTTTACAATAGAGTCCCCTATGTAATATGTATCTTCAAGAGAAACGCCTTCTCTTTCACATATATCAATAACCAATCGAGGATTTGGTTTCCTTTCTATTTCTGGCAATTTTATAACCCATTCCATATCACCAGGATCAATCATTGGCTTGGACTGATCTGGATGCGATGATGAATCTGATCCAATAGTATATAAATGATTTAAATATTTATCTAAGCCAAGCTTTTTGGCTCGATATACGGCATTAACTTCATATGACTCGGTATGTCCAACAACCTTTATCCCTTGATTTTTAAACTTAGATAATGTCTCGGCGACACCATTATATAGCTTTAAAGTTTTTTTTCTTTTTTCCGAAAACTTACGAAAAGCCGGTGCTAATTTTTTTTCTAATACTTCCTTATCTGAAGTGCCAAAATACTCGATGATAGCATTGACCTCTAAAGCAGCAAAGGGTCTCTCAGAACTATTATATTTTTGATGAACCTTCTTAAAATCTCGGAGTAAAATATTTTTTTCTATACCTGTTAACTGGACTATCGAGTCCACTAATACTTCAAATGATTGGGAAAAATATGACACCCAATCATAAAGCGTATTATCTAAGTCGGTGATTAATAATTTAGACATTGTAATCAAACTCCAATTTATAACCGTCTGCTAACGTAGCATCTTCTGGGCTTATTTTATCATAATGGAAAATGATTTTTTCATTGCTAAATTCGATCCTACAGCACCAATTACCTTTAGCCTCACCAGTATGGCTTTCACAAACACCACTACTACCTAATGACAATACATTAAGTTTATTTGTTGGATTCGATTCTGAAGTCATTTTATGAGTGATCTGAGAGCGCTCAATTGTGCAATGGAAATTTTGATGCATATGACCATGAAGTAAAAAATCGAATTTATGCTCTGTGAGCCAACGAGCAAGCCTTTCTGCATCTAAAACTGTTGAATACTTAGCGTCATGATATGCGTCCTCAGTCAAAGACACTGGCATTAGGTGATGGTGCATCACACAGATTCTAGTTACATTCCTTGGTTTTTTACCTTTACAAAATCCCATTTCTTTTTCAACTTCTTCTAGCTGAGATTGACCTATGAAGCCATGCCCCTGAAAAGACTCTTTTGTCTGTTGTAGAGTTACGCTGTTAAGTAACACAATTTCAACTGGAATCGTATTATTAAGAAGAAGCCTTCGCCCTGAACTCATTGACTCATTTGGTTTAACATCAAAGTATTTTAGGTAAAAATCACCATAAGCTGCTCGGGATTTTTGGTAGTTTTTTTGGATAAATTCATTAGTAGTATCACCGTTCTGTTCTTCTACATGAAATGATAAGTCATGATTTCCTGGACACATTGACAACAATGATTTATCCAAATTATTTACGCTACAAAGGTAATCAATAAATTCACTCGCAAGTGCAAATTCCTCTCTATCTCCTTTCCATGTAAAATCTCCAGAAATTAGCAATGATGCGATATTTTTTTCCTTGGAGAAATATGCTGACTGTATAGTCTGCGCAAGAGTTCGTTTACCAGGGTTATTATCTTGCAATGCAAACCTATGAAACTGACCATTGGTAAAATGTGGATCTGAAATCCACAGTAAACTGTCCTTAGCGGTAGTATTATATGATTTATCGAAGTGCCTTGGTTTTAGTTCAGTCATTCCTCTTAAGCGAATCTCATTAGTTTTATCTGATTCAGATTTGTCCCTTATTCGCCAAATAGTTCGGTTTTGCTCAGCGAGTTCATCCGAAGATGCAACTATCTTATTGTCATAAATCTCGTAGTGAGACTCTTCAGCAAAAAGATCACCCATAGATTCGTAGGATTTACTCCCAAGAATTTCAGTGGAATCTACTTCATCTATTTGACTAAATTTGAACCAGACTGGATGAGTATTTTCAACATAATAAGTTGGAGTATGGTCTGTACTTGGGGTAACGATCTCACAGCCGACTTCTGCCTTGTAATCATCCATTGTTGCTCTGTAAAATTTCTTCTGAGCACTGTCAAACAGATAGACGGGCTTCTTTCCTTCTCCCTTTAGTTTAAGGGCAGTTAAGGTATCAGAGGGCAGTTTTTCATGACCTTTGTTCCACCATCCCCACCATACATACCCTCTGCTTTGTATTAGTTCACTATGCCTGTTGATTGTTTCACCACGAGGGCAAGAAAGGTCTCTGAAACGCAGTAAAAGTGTTGATTTCATTATATTTACTCATCATGTTTATGGTCTTAAGGCTTCGCTTAGAAGCCTAGCTGAAGTGTTCGCTATATGACTTTCTTGGTAACTTTACCCAATTCTTCCTAACTACTTATCAATTTAATTTGAGCATTACAATGCTGTTAACTGCTTGCCTGCACTTTTGTGCCTATCAGCCAATTGCAGGATGAGTTAGTTGTGCCCCGCTAAAAGTCGAGATGTGTTTGCACGATTAATCGTCTCTGATCGCAAAAGCATCTACCGAGTACGATAAGTACATTATGCGACTACGAAAGTGCATGAAAAGTCCGCAGGTAAAAATCTGGAAAGAATCTCGATGAATTCAAGTATTCATTAACCCGGTTGCACGCCTTGCCCTGAGAAAAACGGCAGTATGGGCAGTGGTTAGGAGCGGAACCTGCTCTTGTTAGCTAAATCCTGCACACTCAATACGAAGCAACTCATACTTCTCAACGAAAAAGTTAATGGCATTAGCCAGATAGTCACGGGCGACACGCATGACTTCGTTGCCCGCATATTTGTAGCAGGTTGAGTTTTCATGTTTACTCTCGTGAAAGTAATTAATATTGAGTGGGATAAATGGCGATGTATACGTAACCGCAACTACCAAAAGTATCGGCTTCGCACGTGAGCCCATTGTTATACAGGGTGACACTGTGCTGATGCCGGGGAGAGAGTTCTCCGCTGGTGAGCATCAGCTCCAGTTGCTTGATTATCAGCGGAAAGGCCTGATCCAGGTGCTGCACGTCATCGTCGCTAAAGGCACCGTTGAATCCGGCCCGGTCAGCGAGAAAATGCAGGCGGTTGCCCTCCTGCACCAGACGAGCGCCAAAACATGGTGTGATCGTACTCTTTAGTCCCCACTGCTGGCAGGCGGGATTTTCCGGCCCGGTACCGGATTCTGAGTGATTGTTCATTATTGTTCCTGAATGAAGGGAAAGATTAATTGAGAGTGACGCTTCGAAGAATGACATAGGGACCATTGCGGTCCTGACGACGTCCAGCAACTACGGCCAGAACGCCGCATATGTTCTCCACCTCGCGGCCTGCATAATGGCAGATACTGCCTGACCATTTATATTTGCCCGTACTGAAGCGAAACAGTCGGGATTCAGGATGCTGCCGATACAAAGTCATAACCTGGGGTTTACTGATGATTTTCATATCCAGCCTCGCTCCGCGAACGACACAATGCTCTCTGAGCCGATGACCAGATGATCGAGCATTTTCACATCAACCAGTGCTAACGCTTCTTGAAGCCTGCCCGTAATGTTGCGGTCGCACTGGCTGGGCTCCGAATCGCCTGATGGATGATTATGCGCAAACACAACGGCCGCAGCATTAAAGCGAAGCGCTGACTTCACCACCTCACGCGGGTGGACATGGACATGGTTAACCGAACCGGCAAACAGCGTTTCGCTCTCCAGTAAACGGTGCTGATTATCCAGATAGAGCACCATAAACACTTCCCGTTCTTGTCCTGCTAGCTGTAACCGAAGCCAGTCCCGGGCTGCAGCACTTGAGGTAAAGGGTATGCCGGGCTGGTGCAGATATTTATCCAGCAGGTTGATAGCGCGGCGGATGGTCCGTTGGGCATAGGGTGTTAATCCATATGTCGCAGGAAGCAGGCACCCCTGCCGAGGCATAACCGTCAGCGGAAAGAGTTCACGCTGTGAAGACTCCGGGGATAATGCGGTATTCATGTCAGGCATTCCTCAGTCGATGAGATGCATAATGGCGCTGCACTCTGGATGGTTCAGCGCGTAATCCCGCAGGCGATAATAGTGCTCAGTCATCGCGTCACACTCAGTGCGACAGGCATGGTGGCTATATGTCATCAAGCAGGTGACAATCCCTGCAGCTTCACCAGTAAGTTCCGCGCCGTTGCCATTCATACTGTTGAACAATGTCCAAGTCTCATCCTGCTCTGTCTCAGGAGCCATAAATGCGCCGCCGTTGCTGAGCGTCGAAAAGTGCCAGATACCGCCGTGATAATCGGTACACAGGCGGTCCATCCAGGCAAAAATTCTGGGCTCAAGGGTTATCCATTGCGGGATGGAGCCAAAGTGCTGTGGCCAGAAGCCTATGCGTAACTCGTCAGGTACCACAGAGGCAGTAATTGCTGTCTGCTCAGCGAACTGAAGGTTTTGTGTATCCATGAAACTATCTCCTTATGCTGGTACCGTTGTTTAACGCCCGAAAAACTCGAGCATATTCTCTGCCATTACCCACAGGGCACGATTGAGCTTCACGTCGCCATCAATACCGGTAACGGCACGGGTGCGACTGCTTTTCCCCTGTGCGGTTCGTCCTGACAATCCCCCTTTCATCAGGTTCTCCTGCACGCGCTGGTAGACGGTCCACAGGTCATCGCTGCAATCTTCCCGGCGACGTGAGGTCAGCAACTGCGATACCGTTACCGGCTGGTGGTCCTCACCAAAGCGATATTTCAGCGCGGCATTCGCCAGAGCGTGCTGTGCTGGTGGCGGAAGTAACAGTGACGCCATGGCATCGTGCTTTTCATCCACCCGGTCAAATACCCCGAGCACTTCATAAGCCCCTTCAATTACCTTCTCAACGACATTACCTTTATGTGGCACCCGCACCTCTCCGAATGACTGACCGCAGACCAGACCGTTAGTACAGACACCACGAAACAGCCCCGGCAGCATCTGGTAGCTTGATGAGCCGTCATGGCTGTTGAGTAAAATGATTTCAGGTACCTGATGACCGTTTAGCTGCCCGGCGCGACGCAGGCGAAGCATGTGTTTGGTGTGCTCCCGTTTACTCTGGTCCCGAACCTTTGTCTGGCAGGCAAAGAACGGCTGAAAACCCTCGCGCAGCAGGCTTTCGAGGATGGTGATGGTCGGAATGTAGGTGTAACGGTCTGAACGCGATTCATGTTTGTCACTCCCGAATACACTGGGAACATGACTCATCAGCTCTTCATGGGTCAGAGGACGGTCACGGCGTATCTGGTTTATACGGCCAAAGCGGCTGGCTAATCTCATGAGTAATTCCTTTAAAAGAAGCAAAAGAAAACGCCCTGCTCGTTTGAGCAGGGCGTTCAGATAGAAAAGAAAGGTGGAAAAGCGCGCGGTGTCAGCTGTCAAAATCAAACTGCCATGCGCCTTCGCTTGTCTGGACCACCACTTCCAGTACATTACAGGGAACCATCAGCCCCTTGCCGGTAAATTCATGGGATACAGCACCGCCAAATCCCAGACGTACCGGTTTCCACGGGCTGGCGAATTCTGCATCGTGGCAGTTTCCCCGGTTGACAATGAGTTGTTTAATCACAATCGAATCGACTTTTGATGTAATCCGAATCGATGAGTAGTGGCTGTAGCTTCCGGGACTAACACTGACGCTGACCGGTGAAGAAGCGGCCAGCGAAGAAAATGACAGCAGACAGAGTGCTGCGACTGTGATGATTTTCTTCATTAAATTTCCTTTAACCTGTAAGAGTGAGGCAGAACTACAGTGCAAATCCGGGCACGCAGCCGTTGTCACCGAACGCAGGAAGAACGGCAGCAGCCCCCGCTAAAGTGAAAGTGGCAGGTTTTACCCCGCTACCTGAAACCAAAACACGTTTGCCGATGCGTAATTTGTTCCATGCCCACATCACATTGTCTGATCCCACATGAGACTCGCTTTCGCTGATATTCACTTCTTCAGCATTATCAATTCTCATGGTAAGTGTCTGGCCACTGTCTATCCTGACCTGATGGCCGTTCACGTCAGTGAAGATAATGGTCGCTGGCTGTGAGCCGGAACTGTCACAGGCGAGGTATAGTTGTGATTGCCCTTTACCGAGGATGGTGTATTCAGACGTTCCCTGGGCATAGCCACTTACCCAGCTATCACGGTTGCCAAACGCATGCGAGACAGAAGGCGTCAGCACTGAAGCCAGTAAAAATGAAATAAACAGTTTATTTTTCATTGGAGTGTCCTGTCAGAAGCCAGCCATATTGCCCAGGGTGGTGATAACGAACAGCAGGCAGGCCATAAAGATAATGAGGGTGATGTACCAGCGGGTTAACTTACCGAACAGACGCAGAAATGTTTTCATGTGCGGTCCCTTGCAATAAGCCAGTACAGCAGCCCCGCCAGTATCGGGTCGATTATCAGACCGAGAATGAACCAGCCCCAGAACGAGCGTCCCTTAGCGGAAGCCACGATACCCAGTAACAGGGCCAGACCGCCCCATAACAGAATTAACGGCATATACTTTCCTTAATGCGTGACAATCCCTGCAATACATCGCATTGATTTTGATGGTTAAAATTAACAAATCACATAATGCCCTGTGGATTATGTGGCTACCGGATTAATCATGTACAACGATGAATATCGATCGGCTCGATCGACAAAATCGATCGTAATGAAACAAAGAAACTTATCGAAAACGGCAAGGCCGCTCATCGAAAGCGAAGTGACTAGCCGAAGAAAAATCCCCACAGGGAGCGTGCTGCGCGGGCGACAGTGTGTGTTGCAGCCTGCAGTGCAATCCGAGCCACCTGGGGTAGCGGGGCCAGATCAATAATCTTATCAATCACTTCCATTACGGCATCGCCAAAGCTGCTGCTGGCGGTTCTGATGACGCTGGTGGTGCGATACCCATTATGCAGGTGGGGAACCAGCGGACTGCGGGCCTGCTTTGGGAGACGGGTAATCATCGCTTCTACCAGACGTGACAGGCGATAACGTCCCCGGACGGAAACCGGTAGGATTTCCTGCTCAGCGATGCCTAACTGTCGGGCCACCGCCTGCTGCTTCTGCGCAATACGTTCTGCCTGTAATGCCGAGGGCTGAGCCGATAACCAGTTCCAGCGCTCAGCGGGTTCGGTTTTGTCCACCTGATTCAGTACCCATAACACCGGCGGCAGAGGTGCGCCGTACTGTGCAAACACGTCCCGATAAAACTGCTCTTCCGCCGCATAAGCGCGGTCATCGGCCTTAAGCACCCACAGCACCATATCGAGTTGCGGCATGAGGTCCCGGTACAGCTCACGGTATTCGCCATCGCGAGTAACACTTTCCCCCACACCGGGTAAATCCACGAGCGTCAGATAATGGCTGCCAAACCGCAGCCGCACACGCTGTGGCTGGCGGGTACAGGCTTCGACCGCATTGACTGCACAGACTTCACTGCGGAACAGCGCGTTACACAGCGAGGATTTACCGACACCAGTTTTACCCATGATGCCAATCACCGGTTCATAAGTGACCAGACGGTTAAGTTCCTGGATTAGATGCTGGCGCAGCGCGGGCGGATAACGCCGCAGATGGCGGCGGATAAGGGCATAGCCTGAGGGATGTTTCATATCGGCCTCTGAATGAAAAAAGGCCATCCGGAGGGGATGGCCTGTTAGATATAAACGGGAGGGAATTCAGTAAGGTGATATATAAGTGAGATTTTTTTAGTTTTTCTGATTCAGCTCAGCCCAAGTTTTTTCTATCAAATACTCAATGACATCAGCCCTGTTACGGTTAAAACGCTTCTCCAGTTTGACCAGCGTATTTTTAGCACCTGGAGAAATACGAATATTAACCGGTGCCTTATCGGCAACTTTCTTACGATGTTTCATATTCGCGTAACGCTTACGCAATGTATTAAGGTAGAGAGATTTCGTGTCTTCTCGCCCATCCCATAAGTAATAAAGTAATGGTATAGCCTGAGACAGAAGAGACTCACTAAGATCCCACTTGTTTATGTTATTTAATAAGTTCGGGTGACCATTATACTGTTTCCAGACCCATTTGACATCTTCCGGCTCACAATCTGTAAACCAGGCGAAATCTTTTCGGCTGAGGTCTCTTATATGCGAGTAATCGATTTTTATTTCATCGACTGTACGTTGCAACTTGTCAGGTGACAAACTGAGTAGGTCAAGTATGTATAATCCAGCCATAAAACACTTCTTTGGATTATCTGGCGTTCGGATTGGAAGTTCATTAACGGTAATTTTTGAGTTATTTTTATCACGTACTATTTTTTTGTCATGATAATTGTTGCCAGCAAGAGATAAGACCTCATCACCAAGCTGTTGATCTCTGAATTTTTTTAAAAGATAAAGCCAAAAAAAGACACTGGATTTTTCATCATGAGAGAACCAGGATGCAATTGTTTCATCAACACAGTACTTTCTGTACATCCCTTGGTTTTCTAGAAAATTCCGAATGATCTCTGATTTATCATTTTCTGTTAATATTTGCTCAATAAGTCTGTTAATGGCTCCATTGAAACGGAGAAGTTCTCTCTCACTCCCTGATGCATACAAGCTGGCTAGATCAGTATAGCCGAGATACCACAAAATATAGACGCCCTCTCTGATAGAGCTTACTTCAACATGCCTGTTCATCCTGCTCCCTCTGATAAAAAATGTATGATTTACAACGGCAAGCATACAAGAAATTTACCATGAAAAAAGCGATTTAATACGCAATTTTTAATGATTTTAATTTACTAATACATTCACGATTTAGCATGTTTTTAAAGCAGCTTTGTGCTTGCTTACACATGTCTTTCATGATTCTTTTTGAGTGATTCAATGCGGATATCACACAATCTAAATATACAAAAACATCCACAAAACAATAATTTACACATTTTAAATTTGTTTTCCATATATGCATTGACCATAAATTTATCGTAAGTAACAATAAGATTTGCATTACATAACACCTGTATGGCAGCTTTCGGGAATGCGCGGTGATGTTAATTAGGTGACGTGAATCAACTGGTCGCCGATATGATCTGGCTGACGGAACGATGTACGACAGTATCGGGGCTGGTGGATTACGCCTAGGAGCTGGAGTGCAGGTAAGATCATCTTTACCACATCCATGCTGCGTTCTAACTCATTGGTCAGCGTTACAGGAAGGTCTGGTACTTCTGAGAGTCCATATAATCCCTCTAGAAGGGCATTGCGGACGGAGAAGATTATGCGAGCCTAAAGGACGCGACCGTATAAGAGGTGAACGAGTGGTGACTCTTCCGACAACATAGGGCAGGAGGGCATGCAATGAATCCAGAGCTTTTTGGATAAGCCATCGCAGCGGACAGAACGCCGGATTTACAGAGTCAGCCCCGTTGCGGCACCGGTGGTGAGCAGCAGACCACGCTAATGTGTTCCCGGACGTTAATCCAGTTTGACCTGACGGTTCTGAGAATAGGTATAACGAAATTTATCACCATAGATGGATTCCGTATCCAGTACAAAGTCCAGCTGCTCCGGGTCCTTTGAGGCCCACTTCAGGCGCAGCATGTCTTCCGTACAGCCTTTATCTGACCCTCTTGCCTCCACCAGAAATATTTCGTCTCCTACCTTGAAGGAATCATTTGGGCGTGGGCCACCAATCACAAAACATTCAGCGTTAAGGCCCAGTGCCTGAATAGCCCCCACGAAGATATTGTTATCAATGGCATCCACGGGTTTGCCATTGACCGTCACGGTGAGTCCGTTAACAAAGGCCGTTCCCATACCGTTGTTGATGACGTAAATCCCCCACTGATTTTTGCGACCATCGTTAGAGAAATAGGCATTTATCCTTGGCTCTACAGAAATATGGTTGTGCCTGATTTCCTCTCTGCCCTGCCATATAGCGAATGCAAGCGAGATAATGGCAATGATGATGCCTGCAGATGCGAGGATCGAGTCCCGGTACGTTGTCAAAAAATGGCGCATAAACGGTGTTTCCTTACGATAAATCAGCGGCTTCGGTGCCGTGTTGTTGATCAGGCATACGCTGTAATTAAGGTAAATAATACTGTTTCTAAAGAAGAGATATTTTCAATTAATCTTCCTTCCCATACATTCTCATCACATTACCCCAATGCTGATAACTGATGCTATCCAGCAATGGCCTTCCATCAGATCGACACCGCTATCGCAACTGAACCTCGTGATATATGCATCCGTCAAATCTGAAGCCTGCGTCCATTCCCGTGACATGTATTCACCGGGAAACGACATATGGCTTACCACAACATCACCGATACCAATCTTAACTACGTACAGCACCGCACGCTACAACGTTACCAGCGTCATCATCTCTCAGAATTATTTGCACGCTATTCCAAATTGCTCATGTTCCGGGTTGATTTCTACTACCGGGTAGACAGCAATGCCTGGTACCACGCGGATAAACATTCCACGACGGCGGATATGATTCTGTTACTCCAGCGGTGTAACACGATGACAGGGCTTGTCGGGTTTACCTGGGTGCTTGAATTTACCGAACAGCATGGCTATCACATCCACGCTGCGTTTTATCTCAACGGTCAGAAGCATCGGAAGATATGGCCGACCTTTAAAACCCTGCAAACCCTCTGGAGTGAGATAACAAGAGAGGAAGGTTGTGCTTACCGCTGTACGCCTCAGAAGTATTACAAAGTGCAGGGCGAGCGGGTAACGTCGCATAGCGATATGAAAGGCCGTAAGGGCATGCTGTACATTCTGAGCTACCTGAGCAAGCAGGACCAAAAGGGCGAGAAAATTATTTGCCAGTTGAGTGACATTCCCGCTCCTGTGGTGGGCGGCAGACGTCGCAGGTGTGCCTTCAGCGAATAAAAAAATACGCCGGTGCCTCATCGTTTGAAGGAGTCTGCACTATTCGCATCCCTGACTTCTTCTCCCTTACCACCAATGGAGAAAAACGATGACCACAGATTACAGCGTTCTTAACGACCAACTGGTAACGATGGCGTTTATCACCCAGCTTACCGGCTTAACCGATAAATGGTTCTATAAGCTCATACAGGACGGTGAGTTCCCGAAACCCATCAAACTCGGACGCAGCTCCCGCTGGCTTGAAAGCGAAGTGGAAGCCTGGCTACAGCAACGCATAGCACAGTCCCGTCAGTAACCTGTCGAACGCAACCACATTCACCATCTGATTTAACGCCACCAGTCGTATGACCTGCACTGATGCCCTCCCCGGGACGGTTCACTGCTGCCTGTCGTATGGCAAAGGACCAATACTATGACGATTTATGCCAAATCCTTTATCGCGCTTGACGGTAATCAGCGCCTCACGGGCTCGGTCACTGCACAGCTTCACCCTTATGACCGCTACACCTGCCACCTCTGCGGTAGCGCTCTGGTATTCCACCCTGAATGGGGTACTAACCTCCCATGGTTTGAGCACACATGGGAAGACCTGACGGAGAACGGACGCCACCATTGTCCGTATGTACGCCCTGAGCCTAAGGAAGCCAGGCGGGTGCGCATGCTGCGTCGCTATGTGCCGGATGTCTTACCGCTAGTGCGCAAGGCCGAATGGCACTGTTCGGAATGCGACAGCGATTACCACGGCGAACAGTACTGCATGAGTTGCCGTACCGGTAAGCACAGTATCGAAGTTACTGCTAACTAACCCCTTACCTTTTTCCCCGCCAGCAGCGACCGGATGACCTGCAGCGGGAGGAGCTGAACCATGCGAATTCTGAAATGTTATCTGGCGAACGACACCCGTAATCAGTTTGTTAATGCCAAAGAAGCCGCTAAGGCCAGTGATGATGCAGGGCACTGGACTTGCGCCAGTTGCGGCTGTGAATTACTCCTGCGTATAGACGAACCAGGAGAAGCCCCATGGTTTGAGCACATACGGCATTCCATTCCCCATCAACGACTTATGAAATGCGCATGGGTAGATCCTGAGGAAAAAGCACGGGCTCGAGAAAAGAAGCTCCGTCAGGTGGTGTATTCCGTGGACAAAAATTTAAGACCGCCTCAGAAATGGCATTGTGTGCTGTGTGATACCGCATATCAGGGAAATAAGTACTGCAGAATCTGTAAATCTGGGCTCTACAGTACGGAGCCGATACTCAGGGATACCCTGACGATGCCGGTGAGGGTTGCAAAATGAGGTGGGTTGTTCCAGCTTACCTCCTGTCATGTTGTCTGAGTTTCTCACGGGGCGGGGGATCTTGGCAGACTCCCTGACCTGCCCCCATTTATTCGAAACAACTGTCAATTAGTAGCATCTGCTCTGTTACTACCTAACCTCCATTTCGCCACATTGTTGCAATCTCTGATGGCCCTGATAATTCAGTGCTGAATGTGGGCGACACCCGTTATAATCCTGCCTCCGGTTGTTAATGATCTTCTTGGCGTGAACAATATCGCTGAACGAATACTCATTCAGGGCATTTATCGCGAAAGCAACCATTTACACTCTAAATAAAACCGTACCGTATTGACTTACACGGCTGGATTAAGCGCAATTCCACTCATGCTCAAAAACCCATTGATCGCGCGCACAGGACAATTCCGAAAGCGGCAGAGATCGTCAGATACTCATTTGTGAAATCATTCACGCAGGTCAGACATTTAATCCGTCACCCACTTGTGAGTGCATCCATGACAAAATCCACCGACCATTTCAGGTTCGGCGAATCTGGGCGCAGAAGCGGAAGCCACTCAGTCGCCAGCTCTTTGCGACGCCATCTGCATTTTACACTCGGGTTTTTAAGATAGTAAATGCGGTAAACCCGCTTGTGATTAACGTAATGATCTTTACACCGCAGAAGCTGCCAGATATGTCGGTAACCAAATCGCCGACGTTCGAGCATCAGTTCAGTAATCCGCACAGATAACTGCGTGTCAGCAACCGGACACTGTTGAGACTCATAACTCCAAGCTGACAGGGACAAACCTGCCCATCTACAGACAAAACGTTGCGACAGACCCGTTGCCTCATATCATGGCTTCCATGGCTCCCGCTTCCGGTCCGTCGTCAGAATTTTCGGCCCAGAACTACCTAAAGCGCCTCCTTATCAAGCGTGGCTTCGGCGAAGATCCTTGGATAAACACCTGTACCAGCTTCGCTGGTGGATACTAATGAACTGTTCCTTGGAAAAGCGCTTCGTCATGGTGTTGTCTCAGGTTGCTAATGAAGACGTTATTAACATTATAGTATGTTAATCAAGTGAGAACATTTCAATTTATATAATTTTCAGTAGATTATGAAAGTTTAGCATGTTATAACGAACAAAAGGGCAGCCAGCATTTATGAGAGAATTCTATCATTTTCATATGTGCTATCAGTTCACTTTAGATTAAGATGCATGCTGTTTTTTTACAAACTTGTGACATTGCTCAATGATTTAAGCCTTGAGTAGGGCGGTAGCGTGGGCCTTTGTTAAAGATAAAATTTAGAATACAGACTACCTATGGCCACTAAACTGCAAAACCACAGTTTAAAAAGTGTAAACTTTTGGTGCGTGTTATATAAGTCGACAAAGCTCTAATACCAGAACAATTCAACAAACAGCTCCTGCTAAAACATTACACAAATCAAATGATCTTTCAAAAAATATTACTATTGCTTTTTTTTGATATATCAAGAATCCAAAAGCAATGAGCGATCATTAATTAAATATAAGGAAAAGCATGGTCAACCTCCCTATTCTAAAAAGCTTAAAAATAAACAATTACAAGCTTTACCCTGGAAATAAAAATGACAACAGTCTATTTATTGATTTTGAGCCACAAGGATTAACAGTCATTCTTGGTGCTAATGGCCTAGGGAAAAGCACACTAATTAATTTAATTCTCAGAATGCTAACAGGCCCTTCTGACATATCTAAAATTGATAGCATTGATGAATTAGGGAATTTGAATACAACGGCTGTAGACCGAAATGATTTAAAATATTTTTTCTCTGAAAGAGTATCTGACAAAGCAGAAAATGCAACAGCAGTGCTTCAGTTAAAACTAGGAGAGATAACGCTTACTATTGAGAGAAAGTTATCTGATTTAACCTTAATCGATTTAAAAACAGGGGCCACAACTCTACCATTGCCCGAAAATCGTAAAAAAAAGGAAGATATATATAAAGAACAAATATGCGACTTTGCAAAAGTTGCTTCTTTTGGCGATTGGTTGCTCATCCTACATTATATAATGTTCTATCAAGAAAACAGAAGAGCTTTAGTTTGGGATACAAGTGCACAGCGAGAGATACTAAGAATTCTTTTATTAAAAAAAGAACAATCGCAAAAATGGAGAGAGCTATCACGACATGTTTTAAAACTTGACTCAGATTATCGAAATTATAGAAACTCTGTAACTAAAGAAATAAAATCATTTGAAAAAACCCTAATATCAATTACTGACAAGGAAGGGACATCAGTAAAAATAGCAGCGGAGCGAAAAATAAGAGAATCAAAAATAAAAGAATTAGATAGAATAAATGATCACATTCAAAAAATAAGTCTTAAAAGAAATACTCTAAGAGTAGAGTTACTCACCATCAACAATAACATTGATACAAAAGAAAAAATATCACAAAAAAATAAAATAGAACTACTCAGTAAGTTACTACCAACCAGTGACGACACAGCTAAATATATATCCAGCGTTTTATTTTCTGAAATTAATGTTTCAGACACAAAGAACCAACAACAAAATGTTATTAATGCAATCGGCACATTTCTTGAACGAGAGTTTTTAAATAAATCATCTATTCAAAAAGATATAATTGATATAGATCATTATGACATCCAACAAAGTATTCCAGAACTTAAAAAAGAAAAAGAAAAATTAATCAGCGAAATTAATTTACTAAACGAAAGTTATTCTAGCCTAGAAAAAAAATCGAATGTTTTATTAGATGAGATAAATGAACTTAATATAAAAATACTACCATTAGAAACAGAGCTGGCCAAAGATGAAAAACCAATAACTAAATTACAACTACAACTCGATGCGCTAATCTCTCTCAAAAAAGATAAGGAGACAAAGCTCAAAGAAGCGCATACTGAATTTACTAATTTTTTAAATGAAGTAGAGAGTGAGTTTTTCGACAGGGCTGATGAAATTCAAGAAGAGTTCAACAAAATAGTACAAGGTTTTCTAATCGAAGATTGTGAGGTTACATGGGCAAAAACCGATTGGAAACTTGGTCAAGAAGAAAGGCCTATAAAATTCCCAGCATTCTTATTCAAGATGAGTAGCAATGGCAATAGTGGTGTTACGATCAGAACAAGTCCATCACAAGTATCTGAAAGTCAGAGAGAATTTATAGACCTAGCCTTCAGAATATCGTTAATAAAAGTAGTAACTTATAATAGTTGTGGCTCTATTGTTATGGATGCGCCGGAATCATCTCTAGATGCCATTTTTGTAGATAGAGCAGCACATGTTTTCAATGAATTTTCCAGCCAAGGTAATAACAAGCTAATTTTGGCATCTAACTTAATTGATGGATTACTATTACCAATGCTTTTGGCTCAATTGATGAGAGATAATAAAATGGAGACTGGCCTTGTCAATTTGTTTGATAAGGGAGTTCCATCTAGAGCAGTTTATAAATTCAAAGAGGACTATAATAGACATTTAAAACAGGTAATTGATAAAGCCAAGGAACTTGCTGACAATGATTAATCCACAAGCATTGCAGCTGAGAGCAATAATGATTTTATATTCCTCTCAGCTTGCGGGAATATATCCCTTACCACAAAACATATTTCACGATTTAGCTTTTTATTCAAATACTTTATCTCGAGTTTTCAATATTAAAGCATTAGATGGTAAGATTCTTAAATTAAAATCTGGCCCATATTATCCTGATCTTCAAAAACAGGTAGATTACTTGATTTGTGCTGGCATTATAAAAATCTTTGTTGATAGAAACGACAATAAAAAAATATCATATAGCATCGATCAAGAGTTATCTAAAACGATAATATCTCAATATGATATTATTGATGATACAGATGAATTTGATTTTATTCAGAATGTAGTATTCGCATTTTCAGAATTAGATAATACTGAAATATCATTAAGTAATCAAATTGATGCCACCTATGCTGACGTTAGTGTTGGTTATGGTCATGTTATTGACTTTGATGAATGGAGTAGCTATAACCCAACTTTTAATGTAACTCATTTTTTCGAAAATAATAACTCCGACTTCCACTTAACAAAGACAGTGAAAATAAAACTATATACTAGACAGCTCCAGCACTATCTTGGTTTAGAGAAAGGTAATGATAATGAATAATAACTCTTATGGTGCCTGGAATGAAGATGATTTAAAAAACACTCTTCAACGAGAGCTAGAATCAGGACGACCATTGGTTGACGATACCTATGGCGGTGAGTGGGAAAAATTCAAGATAACCACAATCCATGAATTAAGGAAGCGTTTTTCTAGCAATACTTCCCCTAATGACTCATCTTGCATATTTATATTACAAGATAGAAATATAGATATACCTGAAGAAAACCCGCACCAATTGAAACGAACTTTATTTATTTCTTCTGGAAAAATAGCATATGAACACAAAATTTTCATAACCACTCCTCAAGTACAAAGAGGTATATATTTTTGCAATGATTTTTCTGACATAGATAATATAGTTGAAGTTATTGACAACTTAGGATTATTAAGCAATCCTTGTATTTTCTTTAATAACCATAATGGAAGTAAAATAGTAGAATTATATCCTAATGGTTTTGAAAATGATTATGAAGATAAAATCAATATCGGTCTTTCGCAAATAACGGAAGAAGTAATATATAATGTTTTCGAAAAAGCATATCTAACGTCATTAAAAACGCCAACAGCACTAAATAATGCAGGTTGCGATATTTGGGATAATCCGGCGAAATATATCCCATCTGATCAGGTTGAGAAAAAAATACAGCGTACATTATATACAGCTTTATCGACAAATATTAATTGTCATCTAATGCCACTCTGTGAAGTTTCAATAGAAGATGGTCGATTAGATTTTCTACTTATCTCAAAAGAGTCTCAGGGAGTATTAAATTCTCATGCTGTGGTTGAATTAAAGGCTCTCCGAAGCGTAACGCAAGGCGGTATGGAATACTCAGAAAATGCTAAAAAAGAATGGATTACAAAAGGGATGAATCAAGTTATTTCCTTTAGCAGTAAATTCACACCACAACATTCAATTTTAAGCTGCTATGACATGAGTAAAGATACATATACAGATGATTATTGGTTTTCTGACACCAAAGACTTGGCAGAAAAAAATAAAGTGAAGCAATGGCGATGGCGAATATTTAATTCGGCTGAGGCAAGTAGACGCTGATCCTTCTTGCCTATGCAACCTAATTTTTTAGGACAACCAGTGTTTCCTTTAAGTCTTTCCTTCCTCCTTGCTGGGCAGAAGAGCGCATTGAACGAAACGCTTCTATAGTATCTACGGTGAACCCTAGGCTCGTAGCTAATTCAACTAATATGGTTGCAACTGGAATATAAATACCTTGATATTTACTATCTCCAACAATCATCCATAATTTTGAATTAGGACTCATTTTACTTTTTATCGTCTCAATCATGTTCATAAGTTCGTAAAAATATGCGCCAACCATAGATGGGATATCTTTATTCCATAGATCACTCTTAACGTTTTCTAGGCCCTTCATCGTCGAGTCAAGGGATTTCGAGGATTTAGGAGGCAGAGAATACACCCGCTTTGTTTGTACATGAGAAGATAATGTATTTTTTCTTAACTTATTATTGTCGAAGGCATTTTTCAGGTAGCCTAAAACCCATAACTCTACGTTATATACATCTGTATAATCGAACGAATTAGGATAAGGCGGCGAGAAAATACAAAGATCAATTTCAGATACTTTATTTATTAATTGTCTACTATCTCCAGTTAATAAATTATATTCTAAAGATTTTCTTTGTTGATATAACGTAATATCTGAAATAGCATTTGTTACGGATAACTGAAAAATTTTATCCACCTTTTCCGGCATTACTCGGTTATTTACCCAGTTTTTTTTATATCTCCTACCTTTTCCATTAACTTTAACATTGCTAATATCAATTAAAATACCACCCAAGAGGATTTTGAATAATTTCTTATTCTTTACGTTATGTAATTCATCTATCGCGGCAAGTATTTTAAATATTCTGATAGCGCATTCAGCATCAAATATCCAACGTCCCTTAACTCCAGGTTCAATAAATGTTGGAGGCAGTGACTCTCGGATACTGTCAATATTAATAGAAATAGAATATGATCTTTTAACTACAGCACCTAAGTCATTACTTAAAGTTGAGAAATCATAACGTTCCAACTTCGCTTGAATAAGATCGGATAAGTAAGGATTAACTTCAATTGTTGTTGGTGCTACCCCGAGAAATTGACAAGCCAAAGCCGTGGTTCCCGAACCACCGAAAGGATCTAAACAATTTTTTACCGGGATCTCACTTTCCAAAATAGCTCTTTTTACTATTTCAGGAGCATAAGCCTCTTTAAAATGTCGCCATCTTTGGAAGGCAATCGCTTCAGTACCAAAATTGGTTCCCCAATAGGGTAAATTCCTATTGTTTATCCATTCCTCAAAAGTTACATTAATGTTCATCGAATATCATCTTCATTATTGATTATATACTATGGAAGAGAATCCATATTGATACTAAAACATGACCAAAATAAAATCCACCATATGATACAGCATCATATAACAGAATAGCAACAATAATCAAGAAGATATTCTTTGCATTAATAAAATTGCACAAATTCCAATAAAAAATTGCTGCTTTAAAGCGAAACCCTCAGTAATTAACCCTATCCATCTTAACATCATATACACTACAAATATTTTTAATTCAGAAGAACTTAATGTAAATAATTTAGATAATGCATCCTCAATGATCAGTGATGCTTGATTTCGCATTAACCCTCTCCACCATTCTAAATAAATCCAACTGCTTTCCAACACATCCCCCCAGTGGCTATTCCCTCCCAACTCAACGTGATTACGCTCAGACCCAAGTTATTGTAATACTTAAAAAACTGTATTCCGGATATTTCAGCACATATATACACTCCAACTATCGGATATAACTTTGGCAAGATAAACTCAGAGGATTACATCACTTACAAAACACATATTTATCCTAAATAAAGTCACAAACTGAGCATTTGTCGTTAAGGACAATAATCACAAAAAAAACAAATAATACTGCCACTAAGACACCGATAGCATGATTAATGTTTATAACACTGTACTTGAAGATCAGATTGTAATTTCATCTAAAAATCGATTAGTTTGATAACCAATGTTCTGGAATAGTTAAATCAAATGTTCGAGATACATAGCGAAGCGTGGTAATAATTTCATTATACCTATTCTGTTCAATAATCTGCCCTGTATTCTTCGCCTCTAGCATTAGCTTCAATTCATTAAGGTCAAACATTCCAAGTTTATAAAAATTACCCCACGTAGGCTCCCCAAAAAGATTATAAATTACGACAGTACTATCCCTTTCACTTGCCAATATTTTATCGCCAGATACTTTGGCTAATGCCTCTTCTGCTTCATCTTTATTTTCGTAAGTATTAAGCAATTTCATTTTTATATTCCTCTAACCAAAAAAATGAGACTTATAGCATACTGCAAGGTAGTATATACTACCCTGCTTTTTTATTAACTGATTTTAGAAAAATCAAAGGGACTAATCGCCTTCTTCCTATTCTCTTCCAAGAAATCGTTCCACCATTGCAGCATCAGCCTCCTTTCATCCAGATGCTCAGCCTTATGAATGTAAGCCGCTCTTACAGAGTTACGTTCCATATGGCTCATCTGCCGCTCTACCGCATCCCTGGACCATAATCCTGATTCAATCAGCGAGCTACACGCCATAGTTCTGAAGCCATGCCCACAAACCTCAACCTTAGTGTCATATCCCATAACCCGTAGCGCCTTGTTAACCGTGTTTTCACTCATGGGCTTACGAGGGTTATGATCGCCAACGAAAATAAAATCTCGATTTCCACTGAGCTTATGAACCTGTTTGAGGATGTCCAGTGCCTGCCGAGATAAGGGCACCAAATGTGGTGTACGCATTTTCGAGCCACGCTGCGAATGCTTCACTCCTTCGATAGCTTCTCGTTCTGCCGGTATCGTCCACATTGCCGTATCAAAATCGATCTCAGACCAACGGGCAAAGCGCAATTCACTGGATCGAATGAAGATTAACAAGGTTAGCTCAACAGCCAAACGGGTCAAAGAGCGTCCCGTGTAACCGTCAATTCGGTGGAGCAGTTCAGGCAGGCGTTTCAGCTCAAGCGCAGGACGATGGACACGGTTACTGGAAGCAACCGCACCTGCCATTTCCTGGGCTGGATTGTAATCAATCAAGCCACTTTGAACGGCATACCTCATTATGGCTGTTGTCCGTTGCTGAAGACGAGAAGCTACTTCAAAACGGCCTGTAGCCTCTACAACTTTGATAGGAGCGAGCAGATCGCGAGTTCTCAGCTCCTCAATACTACGTTTGCCGATTGCATGGAACAGATTATCTTCCAGACTTTTAAGCACCCGTCGACTGTGTTCCTCTGACCATTTCTTGTTAGTTGCATGCCAATCTCTGGCAACAGACTCAAAGGTAATGGCCTCTTTTTCCTGCTCCTCTTTTACAGCACGCTTATGCTCGCGAGGGTCGATTCCAGCAGCAACAAGTCTCCTAGCCTCTTCTCTTTTTTGACGGGCATCAGCCAGTGAAGTTTCAGGGTAAACACCGAAAGCCATCAGGTGTTGCTTGCCACCGAAGCGAAAGCGGAACCGCCAGTATTTAGAGCCGTTGGGATGAATCAGCAAAAACATGCCATCCCCATCGACTAGGGTGTACTCTTTTTCCTGCGGTTTCGCAGAACGTACTTTAGTATCTGTCAGAGCCATAAAAGTTCTCCTTCCATGTGCCGCTGTGAGTATACAACCATTATCGAACCAGCATATATACTCGGTTCTATACTCACAAGCGACTTGATGTGGGTTGACTCAGATTGACTTCTGTTGAAATGAAAATCGCGGAAAGCCTTGTATGACGGGGATTTCAGGCACAAAAAAAGACGTCCGTTGACGTCTATTGATGTTCCGATGGTGCCGAAGGCCGGACTCGAACCGGCACGTATTTCTACGGTTGATTTTGAATCAACTGCGTCTACCGATTTCGCCACTCCGGCACGGAAAGGATACGGAAAACGTTCTGGATTATACCTGTCACTGGCTGCTGCGCAAGCGGCAGAGTGCGATCGCCACGCTAAGTGTTGAAAAAAACAGCGCAAGCCGCATTTCGGCCAACATTCAATACGTTCCGCAAGTAAACCCCTCGTTCTCACCTTTCCCACTCGCGGTTTCCTCTTTCTCCGAGCCTGCTCGCAAAATCCTGCAAACGGCTCAATTCGGTTTACATTTTCGGCAATTTGTTATCAGATCCTGTTATTAGTACGCGTAATAACGCCTGTACTTTCCCAAAACAGGATTTCCGCAATGCGCTTCTATCAGATCGAACCGACGCTGGAGAACTACTGGCGCGGCATTATTCTTTTTGGCAAAAACGTCGCCTCCTATAAGTTTGCGCTGGCGCATGCGCTGTACGATATCCGCCGCGACGGTAGCGATCTGATACGCCTCGAGGAGCTGGCGGTGCCGTTCAGCCAGCATCTGTGTCGCCATCTTGAGCACGCCCCTAAACAGATCACTTCACCAAAAAGCCAGTTTCTCAGCGCCTGTAGCCGCTTCAATCGCCAGGAGATAACCCAGGATCAGCTCATCGCGGCAACGGTTAAGCTCGGCTTTAGCGTGGTGCTGGATAAATTTCATAACGTGAATCAGGGCGAAATCGCCAGGCGCTTTTTTATCGACGAGCGTAAAACGCATCAAGGCATCCGTCTGACCGACGACTTTTATTCTCTGACGGAGCGCCAGCAGTACCAGAACCTGATCCACGAAACGGACGCCCGCTGGTGTCTGGTGGAACAGGCGTGGGCGATGAACATCGCCAGCAGCCTGATCGCCGTGGAATATGATGCCGCCGAACAGCAGCTCTTCAGCACCCTGAATACCCGACGAGTTGCCATCTCCAGCTGTCGCGACAGCCTGAACGGCTACCAAAAAGGCCGCTGCTTTTACTGCTATGCGCCGATTAGTCTCGAAAGCGGGGATGAGAACCTGGCCGACGTTGACCACTTTATCCCGTGGGCGGCGCGCGGCGAAGTGGCGAATATCAACGGCGTCTGGAACCTGGTTCTCGCCTGCAAGAGCTGCAACCGCGGGGAGAAGGGCAAGTTTATGCGGGTACCGTCGGCAAAATTGCTGCGCCGCCTGCGCGACAGAAACGAATATTTTATTACCAGCCACCTTCCCTTGCGTGAAACCTTAATCCGTCAGACCGGCAACACGACCGCCCGCCGCGATGACTTCCTCGCCAAAATCTGGAACACTGCGCGCATTACGCTCCTTCATGAATGGGAACCTCAGGCCGCCGGAACGGATATATTCTGATGACAATCAACTACTACCAGCAGAACGCTGACAGCTTTGTGGCTTCAACCGTCGCTGTCGATATGACCTCTCTGTACGCGCCTTTTATCGGGGCAATTGAACCGAACGGGCTGATCCTCGATGCGGGATGCGGCTCCGGACGCGATGCAAAAGCCTTTGCCGATATGGGCTACCGGGTCGAGGCGTTTGACGCCTCACCGGCAATGGTCGAGCGGGCTGCGCAACACAGCGGGCTGGCCGTGCGTCAGGCGACCTTTCAAAGTATCAGCGAAAGCGCGCGGTATGACGGCATCTGGTGCTGCGCTTCGCTGCTGCACGTTCCCGCCGCGGAGCTGCCGGGAGTGATGCACAAACTGGCTACGGCCCTCAAACCCGGCGGCGTCTGGTACGTCTCATTTAAATACGGTTCAGGCGAGCGAGAAAAAGAGGGGCGGCGGTTTACCGATCTCGACGAAGCAGAGCTGACGGCGCTGGTCGAACCGCTGGCGGATATCCGTCTTGCCAACATGTGGCAGACGGTGGATAAGCGCCCGGAGCGGAGCGAAATCTGGCTCAACGCGCTGTTACTCAAAAGCTGAACTATCGCGATGGCTTCTCTCTCGCGGAGAAGCCAGCTTGCGCAAGCTTAACCCCCCTTCCCCCCTCCTTCTGCCAAGCGTCCCCTCGCCCCATGCTCTACACTTCCTTCTTAACTACGCCAAACCCAAGGAAACTGTCATGAGCACTATTAAAAGTTACGCCGCCAAAGAAGCGGGCGCCGATCTGTCGCTGTGGGAGTACGATGCCGGCGACCTTAAGCCGGAAGATGTTGAAGTGCAGGTGGAGTACTGCGGGATCTGCCACTCCGACCTGTCGATGATCGACAACGAATGGGGCATGTCGAGCTATCCGCTGGTGGCCGGTCACGAGGTGATTGGCCGGGTGGCGGCCCTGGGCAGCGCGGCGCAGGATAAAGGGCTGAAGGTTGGCCAGAAGGTCGGCATTGGCTGGACGGCGCGCAGCTGCGGCCACTGCGACGCCTGTATCAGCGGCAACCACGTGAACTGTCTGGAAGGCTCGGTGCCCACCATCATCAACCGCGGCGGCTTCGCCGATAAGCTGCGCGCCGACTGGCAATGGGTGATCCCTCTGCCGGAAAACGTCGATCTCGAATCCGCCGGGCCGATGCTCTGCGGCGGCATCACGGTCTTCAAACCGCTGCTGATGCATCACGTCACGGCCAACAGCCGCGTCGGCGTCATCGGCATTGGCGGCCTCGGCCATATCGCCATCAAGCTGCTGCACGCGATGGGCGCGGAAGTCACCGCCTTTAGCTCCAATCCGGCGAAAGAGCAGGAAGTGCTGGCAATGGGCGCCGATCGCGTAGTGAACAGCCGCGATCCCGAAGCCTTAAAGGCGCTGGCCGGGCAGTTCGACCTGATTATCAACACCGTCGCCGTCGACCTCGACTGGCAGCCGTACTTTGAAGCGCTGGCGTACGGCGGCAACTTCCACACCGTCGGGGCAGTAATGAAGCCGTTCCCGGTCCCCGCTTTTACCCTGATTGGCGGCGACCGCAGCATCTCCGGTTCGGCCACCGGCAACCCGGCCGAGCTGCGCAAGCTGATGAAATTTGCCGGACGCAGCAAAGTCGCGCCGACCACCGAGCTGTTCCCGATGTCGCAGATCAACGAGGCGCTGAAGCACGTTCGCGAGGGCAAGGCCCGCTACCGCGTGGTGCTGAAAGCCGACTTCTGATCGTTCCTCGTCATGCTTCAGGCTGCAGCCGCGCGGCCTGAACGCCACTGACCGGGGTGATGCCGGGCGGCCCATCTGCCCGGCGCTTGTTTCCCTGGTCATTAAACCGTCATCTCCCCGCCATACGTTTGCAGTCAATCCTTCTCACAATCCGGGCTTCTACAAACGCCTGAATGAGACGTCCGCCACCATGAGAAAAACCTGGCTTCCCTGGCTGATACTGTCGCCTTCCCTGCTGTTTTTATTACTGTTTACCTGGTTTCCCCTCGGGCGATCGATTTATGACAGCCTGTTCGATACCCGCATGGTCAGCGACGGCGGCCAGTATGTCGGGCTGGAGAACTTTAGTCGTCTGTTCGCCGACAACGTCTTCTGGCAGTCGCTGGTGAATAACCTGCTTTATATCCTGCTGACGGTGGTACCGGGCGTGACCCTCGCCCTGCTGCTGGCGGTCGCCCTGACCGAGAATCACCGCGTCAACCGCTGGCTGCGCACCGCCTTCTTCTTCCCGATGATTATCCCGATGGTCAGCGCCGCCGCGCTGTGGCTGTTTATCTTTATGCCCGGCCTTGGCCTGCTAGACCACTATCTGGCGAAGCTGTTTGGCCCGATGAACAACAACTGGCTGGGGCGCAGCAATAGCGCGCTGCTGGCGCTGGCGCTGATTGGCGTGTGGAAGTTCGCCGGTTACTACATGCTGTTTTTCCTCGCCGGGCTGCAAAGCATCCCGGCCTCCACGCGCGAAGCGGCGATCATGGAAGGCGCCACCCGCACGCAGGTATTCTTTAAGGTCACGCTGCCGCTGCTGCGCCCGACCCTGAGCTTTGTGATAACCACGGCGCTGATCTACTCCATCACCCAGATCGACCACGTGGCGGTGATGACCCGCGGCGGGCCGGATAACGCCACTACCGTGCTGCTCTACTACATCCAGAACCTCGCCTGGGACACCCATGATTTAGGTAAAGCTTCCGCCGCCACCTTCCTGACGCTGGCCGGGCTGTTTGCCTTCTCGCTGATTAACCTCAAACTGCTGGAGAAAGGAGCGCACTATGAGCGCTGAAATCTCGCCGCTGGCGCTGCGATCGCACAGCGCATCGCGCCCGCTCTGGCTGCGCCTGCGCCGCTCGCAGCCCTTTACGCTCACGGTATTAATGTGCTGCCTGGCGCTGCTGTGGATGAGCCCGTTTTTATGGATGCTGGCGACCTCGTTTAGCGCCACGACCTTCGGCGAGGATATGGCCTCCCTGCTGCCCCGTATGCCGCTGACGCTGGATAACTTTCGCGATGCCTGGGCCAGCGCCGACTGGCTGAGCCTCTACGCCAATACCCTTATCTTCACCTTCGGCACCTTCTTCGTGCAGCTGTTGACCATCACCACCGCCGGCTACGTCTTCGCCTGCCACGAGTTCCGCGGCAAGAAGACGCTGTTCCTGATGTTCCTCGTCCAGCTGATGATCATGCCGGTGGTGATGATGGTGCCGAACATGCTGACCCTGAAAACCTTCGGCCTGCTCAACACCCTCACCGGGGTGATGATGCCCTACTTCACCTCGGCGTTCGGCGTGTTCCTGATGCGTCAGGCGTTTCTGGCCATACCCAAAGAGCTGGAAGAGGCGGCGCTGATGGAGGGCTGTCGCTGGTGGCAGGTGCTGTTCCGCGTGCTGCTGCCGATGTCCTGGCCGTCGGTGCTGGCCTTCGCCACCGTCAGCATTACCTACCACTGGAACGAGTATCTGTGGCCGCTGATGATGCTGAACGACCCGGACAAACAGGTGCTGACCGTGGGGCTGGTCTCGTTCGCCATGGGCGCCGAATCCGGCGGTCAGTGGGGCATCATCGGCGCCGGCACGCTGATGGTCTGCCTGCCGCTGATGCTGGCGTTTATCCTCTTCCAGAAACAGTTCCTGCGAAGCTTCGGCTTCTCCGGGATCAAATAAGGAGCTCTTCATGCTGTTAGCGCAAATTTCCGATACCCATTTCCGCAGCCGCAGCCAGAAGCTGTACGGCTTTATTGACGTCAACGCCGCCAATGCCGACGTCGTCTCCCAGTTGAACGCCCTGCAGGAGCGTCCGGACGCGGTGGTGGTGAGCGGCGATATCGTCAACTGCGGCCGCCCGGAAGAGTATGAGGTCGCCCGCCAGATCCTCGGCAGCCTGAACTATCCGCTGTATCTCATTCCCGGCAACCACGACGATAAAGCGCTGTTTCTGGAGTACCTGCATCCGCTGTGCCCGCAGCTCGGCCGCGACGCGCAAAACATGCACTACGCGGTAGACGATTTTGCCACTCGCCTGCTGTTTATCGACTCCAGCCGGGCGGGTACGTCGAAAGGCTGGCTGACCGAGGAAACCATCAAATGGCTGGAAGCCCAGCTGTTTGATGGCGGCGATAAACCGGCGACGGTATTTATGCATCATCCGCCGCTGCCGCTGGGCAATGCGCAGATGGATCCTATCGCCTGCGAAAACGGCCATCGTCTGCTGGCGCTGGTTGAGCGTTTCCCGTCGCTGACGCGCATTTTCTGCGGCCATAACCACAGCCTGACCATGACCCAGTATCGCCAGGCCATCATCTCCACCATCCCGGGAACCGTCCACCAGGTACCCTACTTTTATGAAGATACCCGACCGTACTACGACCTCTCTCCGGCGTCGTGCCTGATGCATCGCCAGGTCGACGAGCAGTGGGTGAGCTATCAGCATCCTCTGACCCACTACGCCGGCCCCTGGATGTACGACGAAAATATCAGCTGCCCAACGGAAGATTGCTAAACGCCATGCTTAGTCTGCAAAACATCAGTAAACAGTTTGACGGTAAATCGGCCCTCAGCGCCCTGTCGCTGGATATTCGCGAAGGGGAATTCGTGGTGCTGGTGGGCCCGTCCGGCTGCGGTAAAAGCACCCTGCTGCGCCTGCTCGCCGGGCTGGAGCCGGTCAGCGAGGGGGAGATCTGGCTGCACGATGAGAACATCACCGAGATGTCGCCCAGAGAGCGTAATTTCGCGATGATCTTCCAGAACTATGCGCTGTTTCCGCACCTGTCGGTGCGCGACAACATCACCTTCGGCATGAAGGTGCGCAAAGAGGAGAAGACCAGCTGGCAGCCGCGGGTGGATAAAGTCGCGCAGATGCTGCAGCTGGATACCCTGCTCGATCGCAAACCGGCGAAGCTCTCCGGCGGCCAGCGGCAGCGGGTGGCGATGGCGCGGGCGATTGTGCGCAATCCCCGCCTGTTCCTGATGGATGAGCCGCTCTCCAACCTCGACGCCCGCCTGCGTAGCGAAGTGCGCGACAGCATTATGGATCTCCACCAGCAGCTCAGAACCAGTACCGTCTACGTCACCCATGACCAGACGGAAGCGATGTCGATGGCCGACCGCATAGTGGTGATGAACGGCGGCCACGTACAGCAGGTCGGGCGACCGGAGTATCTGTACGCCAACCCGGCCAACCTGTTTGTCGCCGGGTTTATCGGATCTCCGGCGATGAATCTGCTCTCACTGCCCTGCGCTGATGGTGAGGTATTACTGGGTGAGCTGCGCTATCCGCTGCCGCCGCGCTACCGTGAAGAATCCCGAGTGTGGTTAGGCATTCGCCCGGAACATATCAGCGACCGCGTGGAGGAGAACCATCTGCGCTTGCCCGCCACCGTGCTGCAACGAGAACTGATGGGAGCCGATTATTTGCTCCACGTCAGCACCCCCATCGGCACCTTACGCTTTAGCCGTCGCCATCGCGGCGCGGTACCGGAGAAAGGCGATTCGCTGATCCTCGGCTTTTCACCTGCCGATGTGCATCTTTTTCATACTGAGAAACAGCATAATTTAGCGCCGGTACATCAGGCGTAATTGTTGCAGTCAGTTTGGACACGGACAGCGCGGAAGAACCGGAGCGTACGTGTAGTACGTGAGGATTCTGAGCACTGCCCAGGGCCAAACTGGCAAATAAAATAGCCTGTGGACAGGTGCTTACTGATGGAGACAAACTATGTTTAAACCTCTCACCGCTCTCGCGGTTGGGCTCAGCCTTGCCCTGAGCGGCGCGGCGCTGGCGAAAGAGAAGATCGACTTCATGTTTCCGGCGCCGGTGGACGGCAAGCTGACCATGGAGATGACCCGCGTCATTAAGCAATTCAACGAGTCGCAGCAGGATGTCGAAGTGCGCGGGATCTTTACCGGCAACTACGACACCACCAAGATCAAAGCCGAATCAGCGCAGAAAGCCGGGCAGCCGCCCGCGCTGGTGATTATGTCCGCCAACTTCACCACCGATCTGGCGCTGAAAGATGAGATCCTGCCGATGGACGAACTGTTCCAGTATGGCGACCAAAAAGCGGGGGATTTTCTGGTGAAGGCGTTCTGGCCCGCCATGCATAAAAACGCCCAGGTGATGGGCACCACCTATGCGATCCCGTTCCATAACTCGACGCCGATCCTCTACTACAACAAAACGATGTTCGATCGGGCCGGGATCAAACAGCCGCCGCAAACCTGGGCTGAGCTGCTGGCGGATGCCAGAAAGCTGACCGACGAAAGCAAAGGCCAGTGGGGGATCATGCTGCCGTCGACCAACGATGATTACGGCGGCTGGATCTTCTCGGCGCTGGTGCGCGCCAACGGTGGGAAATACTTTAACGAGGACTATCCGGGCGAAGTCTATTACAACACGCCAACCACCATCGGCGCCCTGCGCTTCTGGCAGAACCTGGTCTATAAAGACAAAGTGATGCCTTCCGGGGTGTTGAATTCGAAACAGATCGGCGCCAGCTTCTTCTCCGGCAAAGTCGGAATGGCGATGCTGAGCACCGGCGCGCTGGGCTTTATGCGCGAGAACAGCAAAGATTTTGAGCTGGGCGTGGCGATGCTGCCGGCTAAAGAGCAGCGGGCGGTACCGATCGGCGGCGCCAGCCTGGTTAGCTTCAAAGGCATCAACGACGCGCAGAAAAAAGCGGCGTATCAGTTCCTGACGTATCTGGTGAGCCCGCAGGTCAACGGCGCCTGGAGTCGCTTTACCGGCTACTTCTCCCCGCGTAAGGCCGCCTACGATACGCCGGAAATGAAGGCGTATCTGCAGCAGGATCCGCGCGCGGCTATCGCCCTCGAACAGCTGAAGTATGCCCACCCATGGTACTCCACCTGGGAGACCGTTGCCGTGCGTAAGGCGATGGAAAATCAGCTGGCCGCGGTGGTCAATGATGCCAATGTTACCCCGGAAGCCGCGGTGCAGGCGGCGCAGAAGGAAGCCGATGCGTTGATGAAGCCCTACGTCGATAAAACCGCGCTGGCGGAAGTGAAGTAGCCCTTTCCCTCGCTATCCCCGCCGATAGCTGAGGTATCTTCTGTCATACCGTACGGAAGCAGTGTACCCCCTCCCCCTGTTTCAAGGGGGAGGGGATCGTTCGATACGGCTCATTAGCCCGGTCCGTACAGACCGCTGAGTACCGCTCCAGCATCGCAGATACCGCTCAGCGTTACACTTTATTCGCCTGCGATTCAGCCACTATTCGCCGGGCCCTGGCGGCCTGCCCTTCTTCACTGGTGTCCAGCTTATCCCGCAGATAGTGCTCGATTTGTTCAAGACTACGGTGGCGAGTTTCCGGTACGCATTTAATGACGAATATCGCGCCAAATACGCCAATACCAGCGAAGATAAAAAAGGTGCCTGAAAGCCCTAACCACGCCAGCAGTATCGGGAAGAACAGGGAGATCAGGAAGTTGGCAATCCACATTGAAAATACCGCCCCCCCCATAAAAATACCGCGCAGACGGGTTGGGAAAATTTCCGACATAAGCAGCCAGGTCACCGGTGACAGCGCCCCCTGCTGAAAGCTCAGAAACAGTAACATCCCTGCCAGAACCATATAGGCACGCAGCGCATCAGGCTGGCCGTTAACCGTCTCCGGTAACAGATAGCTGACCGCACCGATAAAGACCAGGCAGGCGGTGCAGCCGAACTGACCAATCATGGTCATCGGGCGACGGCCAATTTTGCCAAGCATCCAGATGCCAACGAATGTCATCAATACTGAGACTACGCCGTTGGCGATAGTGGCAAACAGCGCGGCATTATCAGTCATACCAACCGAGGTCAGTACCGTGGGGGCATAGTACATAATGGTATTTACACCGGTAAGCTGCTGAATAACCGCTATACCAATACCGATCATAAACAGCTTGAACAACCACGGGGTCATAATCTCGCTGAACCGGGGCTTACCGAGATTGCGCTGTTCATCCAGCGTTTCAGTGATTTCCAGCAGCTCCCACTCAACATCATCTTTATGCCGGGTGCGCTCAAGCACGCGACGGGCTTCCGCCAGGCGCCCTTTCATCGCGTACCAGCGCGGTGAATCCGGCATAAACATCATGCCAAACCAGAGCAGCACGGCGGGTAGCGTCGCCACCGCCAGCATCCAGCGCCAGGTGCTTTCCCCGCCCCAGACTTCATGGAACGTGGCATTAGAAATATAGGCCAGCAGTTGACCGGATACGATCATCAGTTCCTGCAAAGTAACCAGCTGTCCGCGCTTATTCGCGGGAGCTATCTCGGCGATATAGACCGGAACGGTAGCCGCCGCCCCGCCGACCGCGACGCCGAGAATAAGACGAAAGAAAATCATCCAGTTAACGTCCGGCGCCATAGAGGTACCTATCGCGCCGATGGCAAAAAGCACCGCCAGCCACAGAATAATTTTCTTTCTGCCCGCCGCATTCGCCAGATTGCCAGATAGCAGTGCGCCAAAGGCGGCGCCGAACAGCAACGAGCTGGTGACCAGACCGGTGGTAAAGGGAGTGAGATGAAGCTCGGTGCCCATAAAGAGTAAGGCACCGGAAATCACCCCGGTATCATAGCCAAAAAGTAAACCGCCAAGCGTCGCGATCAGGGCGACAACTTTTACAAAGGGCGTTGTCGGGGTATTGCTATTCGGTCCCGACGCTTTATTGAGTGTAAGATATTGTTCCTTAGACATAATAGACTCCAGTAACCCGCCTTGTTTGAGGGAAGATTTGCTCTAGTCTGAATGCAGAGGCCGAGGCCTCACCGACGTGTTGTTTTCGTTCTACGTCTTGAGCTACTGCTGAGTGATGGGGCAAAAAAGCAGGCCATACGGCGTATGGCCTGAAAATGAAACAACGATTAGATTCCTGCCGTCTCGCGGATGTATTTACGCGCTTTTACGGCGTATTCGAATGGGTTGGCCAGCGCCGGATCCTGCTCGGCCTCAACCACCATCCAGCCTTTATAGCCATGCTCGTCCAGCAGTTTAAACACCGGACGGAAATCAATGACGCCGTCGCCCGGCACGGTGAAGGTCCCCTTCTTCACGCCATCCAGGAAGGAGAGTCCTTCGCGGCGCACCTGCTCGATCACCGGCGGACGTACGTCTTTCAGGTGAACATGGTTAATGCGCGGCAGATATTTTTTCAGAATCGCCAGCATCGGCTCTTCGCCGCCTTCGGAATACCAGGCGTGTCCGGTGTCGTAGAGCAGGAAGACCTTGTCATCCACCAGCGACATAAACTTGTCGATCTCTGCCGTCGTCTGAATACCGGTACCCATATGGTGGTGCAGACAGACCTGCATGCCCTTTTCCGCCGCCAGACGACCGAGGGTGTTATAGCCTTCCGCCACCCGCTGCCACTCTTCTTCGCTAAAGCACGGTTTCTCATTCTCCAGGATAGGCTTTTCCAGCCCCTGAATACTGCCGCTCTGCTCCGAGCAGCCGATCACTTTCGCGCCCATAGCATGCAGGAAATTCATGTGGTTAACGAATTCATCAATGGTTTTTTCCCGCTGGCCGTTAGCAAAAAAGGTGCTGAACCAGGCGTTGCAAATCTGAATGCCGCGGATATCCAGCATCGGCTTGAGAACCGCCGGATCGCGTGGATATTTGCTGCCGACTTCGCTGCCGGTAAAACCCGCCAGCGCCATTTCGCTGACGATTTGCTGAAAAGTATTCTCGCTGCCCAGCTCCGGCATATCGTCGTTAGTCCAGCCAATCGGGGCGATAGCCAGTTTTACGTTATCTTTGTTCATAGTAGGGGGCTCCTGCCGCTGCGCCTACCGGCGCAGCAATTCACGTTCGATGAGTTCACGGGTTTCCACTGCCTGGTATTTCATTTTTTCCGGGTAGCCGAACAGCGAGGTGGCCACGATAGGCTCACCGCCGACCTTGAAGGTCTGCTCGGCAAATTTCATATCGCGCAGGGTGCGGAACAGCGCGTCGAAATCAACATCCCCTTCCCCGACGCCCACGTGCTGGTGAACGACGGCATCTACGCCCGGTGGGTTAACGATATAGCGGCAGTGTTTTGTATGGTTGCGGGTATCCGCGATCAATACATGGGAGAGATCGCTTCCCGCGTAGCGCAGCATCTTCTCAACGTCACCCACGCCTTTGTCATAGAAGAAGGTGTGCGGGACGCTGTAAACGTACTTAACGTTATCGCTGCGGAACGACTTCACGATATCGACGGTTTCGTTGTTCTCTTCGCAGAAGTCCCACGGATGCGCCTGAATTTCAACGCGGATGCCTTCGCGCTCAAAAATCGGCAGCAGCTCTTCCATGGAGCGATAGAACATCTCATCGCAAATCTCCGGCTGGTTAGGATCGCCGGAGAATTCGGTGTTGATCACCTGTACACCCATTTCAACCGCGATTTCGATCAGCCGTTTCCAGTTTTTTACTGCTGCCTGACGGCGCAGCTCATCCGGACCGGACCAGCGGTAGACGCAGATAAACGAGGAGAGCTCCACGCCGGTATCGCGCAGCGCCTGCTTGTACTCAGCCATAATTTCCCGGCTGGCGCGCGGGTGCTTGTAGAACGGGTTGATCTGCGGGTGCGGCGATTGCTCAATGTACTTGTAGCCCCACTCCGCCACCTGATGGACCATTCGGGTTACCCCGAGGTCTTTAATGACATCAACGTCAAAAGCAATTTTCATCGTCGTTACCTGTGCAAAGAAGTTCCGTCAGCAAAGCGGGATTAGCGTTTGTAGAAATCAGGGCACTCAGGCAGCGTCACCTCAACCGGCTCGCTGGTGCCCTGGGCTTTGATACAGGCGTCGGCTGCAACGGATGCCGCGTAGCCATCCCATGCCGATGGGCCGTGCAGCTGACCGGCCTGAACATCATTGATAAAGGCCTGCAGCTCAACGTCATACGCTTTGATAAAGCGATCCTTCCAGTCGGTCAGGATAGCGGTCGACAGGTTAGCGGCTTTGCGCATCTGCACAGCCGACGGCTCAGGCAGGCGGGCAATACCGGTTTCCCCCACCACTTCACACTGGATGTCATAGCCGTACTGACAGTTCACAAAGACTTCCACGTCGATCAGCGTGCCTTTTTTCGTTTCAAACGACACGATCTGCGGGTCTTTCAGGCGCGCATGGGTGTGGGAAGTGGAGCGCGGAAAGCGCACCTGCACGGAAACATAGTCGTCATTCAGCAGCCAGCGCAGTACATCCAGCTCGTGAATCAGGGTGTTGGTGATCGCCATGTTGGTGATGTAATCCTCACCTACCGACTGGTTGCGGTGCGCGCAGCGCAGCATCAGCGGCGCGCCGATATCGCCGTCATCGATCACTTTTTTCAGCGCCAGATAGCCTTCGTCATAAGGACGCATAAATCCGACCTGCACCAGGCGGCGACCGGCTTTCATTTCCGCATCAACGATGCGGCGGCAGCCTTCCGCGCTCATCGCCAGCGGCTTCTCGCAGAACACCGGCTTCCCGGCGGCGATGGCGGCCAGCGTGTACTCTTCGTGGGTGGGGTCCCATGAGGTAACCAGAATGGCATCCACATCGCTGGCCTTAATCACGTCATGACCGTCGGCGTACACTTCGGCATGCACGCCCGGCAGCGCAACCGCGGCGCGCGCGTTCTCTTCGTTGATATCCGAAACCGCCACTACCGTGGCTCCCTGCAGTACCTGAGTGCAACGACGGATATGTTCTTTACCGATAGCGCCGGCACCGATGACACCTAATTTGAGTGACATAGTTGGTTTTCTCCCGAGATTTGTAGGGTTCAGGGTTTGTGTTCTGTTTTAGTAATCCCGCGCCTGAGCGCGTTTTTCATTGATCATTTGCGCAACCTTACGGATCCGCTCGGAGAGCGCAGACTGCGCGACGCCGACGTTCCACCAGCTGCCATATTTGTGCACCATGGTTTTCGGCAGCACTTTAATGTCTATCAGGGTGCTGACGGTTTCGCGGCGCGCGGCGTCCAGCGCGTGGCGTAGTTCTTCTAGCGTCGTGACGCGCCAGGTTTTGCAGCCGTAGCCGGCAGCGACGGTGGCGAAATCTACCGGTACCAGGCCGCCCTGCAGCTGGCCCGATTCGGCGCAGCGGAAGCGGAACTCGGTGCCGAAGCTGTCCATACCGTGTTCCATCTGCAGGTTGTTGATACAGCCGTTGGCCATGTTGTCGAGCAGTACGATGTTGATCTTCGCGCGCTCCTGCAGGGAGGTCACCAGCTCGGAGTGCAGCATCATGAATGAGCCGTCGCCGACCAGCGAATAGACCTCGCTTTGCGGTTGGGCTAACTTCACGCCCAGCGCGGCGCTGACTTCATACCCCATGCAGGAGTAGCCGTATTCAACGTGATAGGTGTTGGTGGCCCGGTTGCGCCAGACGCGCTGCAGGTCTCCCGGCAGGCTACCTGCCGCCGCCACAATCACCGCATCCGCCGGCAGCGTTTCGTTGAGTACCCCAAGGACGCTGCTTTGCGTCAGGGTGGAGTCGGTTATCTGGCGAAATTCGCGATACACCGATTCCCGATCCAGATGGTCGTCGATTTCCGGGACGAAAGCGGTTTCCTGCCATACCGCCTGGTAAACGCGCTGGGTCTCTTTCAGCTGGCGGCTCTGCACGCTTTCAATCTGCTCGCCCCAGCCTGCTTGCCAGGATTCGCCGGACAGGGCGTCATCGAGGGCGGTGAGGGCTTCGCGGGCATCCGCCAGCATCGGAATCCCATCCAGCTTCCAGGCATCGAAGTTGCTGACGTTAATATTGAGGAAGCGCACGCCCGGGTGCTGGAAAATCCATTTTGACGAGGTGGTGAAATCGCTGAAACGCGTGCCGAGACCGATGACTAAGTCCGCCTCTTTCGCCAGCAGGTTCGCTGCCAGGCAGCCGGTTTCGCCGACGCCGCCCACGTTATACGGATGCGAAGAGACAACGCTGCCTTTACCCGCCTGGGTTTCGGCAAACGGTACGCCGTAGCGTTCGGCAAAATGGGTCAACGCTTCGCCGGCGCCGGAGTATTTCACCCCGCCGCCGCAGACGATCAGCGGCTTACGGCTGGCTTTAATCGCCGCCACCGCATCCGCCAGCTGTGCGACGCTGGCCGGACGGCGGTCAAGGCGGTGTACCCGACGGGTAAAGAAGGACTGCGGATAATCCCAGGCTTCGCCCTGGACATCCTGCGGCAGACAGAGCGTGACCGCACCGGTTTCCGCCGGGTCGGTCAACACACGCATGGCGTTGATGCAGGCGCTCATCAGCTGTTCCGGACGGGTGATGCGATCCCAGTATTTACTCACCGCGCGAAACGCGTCATTAGTGGTAATGCTGAGATCGTGGCTCTGCTCAATTTGCTGTAATACCGGGTCAGGCTGGCGGGTCGCAAACACATCTCCCGGCAGCAGCAGCAGAGGGATGCGGTTGGCGGTCGCGGTGGCGGCAGCGGTAATCATGTTTGCCGCGCCGGGGCCAATGGAGGAGGTGCAGGCAATAATCTGACGACGCAGGGACTGTCTGGCAAAACCGGTGGCGGCATGCGCCATCCCTTGCTCGTTACGCCCCTGATAGACCCGCATTTCACCGCTATCTTGTTCAAGAGCCTGGCCCATTCCCAGCACGTTGCCGTGGCCAAAGATAGCAAAGATGCCTTTAACGAACTTATGCTCTTCGCCATCGACTTCCAGGTACTGGTTATCCAGGAACTTCACCAGCGCCTGCGCCATTGTCAGTCTCAGTTTGCCCATGTTGCCCAATCCTTATTGTTCAGTATTTGCGTGTAGGTCAGCGTTTTACCCCGCCCAGCGTGACAAGCGATGGGCCAGGAAAATCGTTAACGCCACTGGAATACTTCTGGATTATAGGCAAACATTTTTTTCATTAAATAGAAATACAGAAGAAATATTTCATTTTGCGAGAGGGATCAAACTCTCTATGCATTTCACCCGTTTCATTCACATCCTGTATCCGGGATAACACGCAATTTACGCGGTACTGCTCTTAATATCCCCTTAAAAATCATAGGTAAAGAGTGATAGTAAATGGCCGGTAGTTCAGCTTTACCTCGGCGCGCAGGATCTGAGGCAGAATGGGGCTCGGCGCGGCAGAGTGGTATATCCCTCACATTTTTGGTTTTTTAATTTCGATCTAGTTTGCAAATGAAATATTTATTTCTCAAACTAGGGATAACCAATAACCCTCAGGCTGTTTTCGGAGACGCTGTCGGCATCCCGACTCTTCCGTACAGCAGAAATGCAAAAGGAAACCCTAGCTATGAATGCAGCAGTAAAGCGACTCGACGTCATCTGTATTGGCCGGGTGGCAGTCGATCTCTATGCCCAGCAGATTGGCGCGAGGCTGGAAGATGTTGCCAGTTTTTCTAAGTACCTGGGTGGCTCTTCCGGCAACGTCGCCTTCGGCACCGCTATACAGGGATTAAAATCGGCGATGCTTGCCCGCGTGGGCGATGAGCACAATGGTCGTTTTTTACGCGAAACGCTCAGCCGCGCCGGCGTCGATACCGAATATCTGATCACCGATAAGCAGCGCCTGACGGCGTTAGTGATGCTGGGGATTAAAGATCAGGAGACATTTCCGCTCATTTTTTACCGCGATAACTGCGCCGATATGGCCCTTTCGCCAGAAGACATTAAGGAAGAGTACATCGCCTCCTCCCGGGCGCTGGCGGTAACCGGTACCCACCTTTCGCACGCCAACACGCGTGAAGCGGTGCTGAAGGCGCTGGAGTACGCGCGCCGTCACGGCCTGCGTACGGCGCTGGATATCGACTATCGTCCGGTGCTTTGGGGGTTAACCTCTTTAGGCGACGGCGAAACGCGTTTCATTGAGTCCGGTCAGGTGACCAGCCAGCTGCAGGAAGTCCTGCATCTGTTCGATTTAGTGGTGGGGACTGAAGAGGAGTTTCATATTGCCGGCGGCAGTACCGATACTCTGACCGCGCTGAAAAACGTGCGTAACGCCACGAAAGCGACGCTGGTTTGCAAACGCGGTCCGATGGGCTGCGTGGTGCTGGAAGGCGACATTCCCGACAGCTGGGATAGCGTGCCGCTGCAGCAGGGCGTGCGCGTAGACGTGCTTAACGTCCTCGGCGCTGGCGATGCCTTTATGTCCGGCCTGCTGCGCGGCTGGCTTAACGACGAAGGCTGGGAGCAGGCCTGTCGCTACGCTAACGCCTGCGGCGCGCTGGTGGTTTCACGTCACGGCTGCGCGCCCGCGATGCCAACCAAAGCCGAACTTGACGACTATCTGTCGCGAGCAGAATCTGTCCCGCGTCCGGATATCGACGCTCGCCTCAACCATCTCCATCGCGTCACAAGCCGCCGCCAGGCGTGGCCGGAGCTGTGCATTTTCGCCTTTGACCACCGTAAGCAGCTGGCAGACCTGGCGCTGGAAACCGGGCGTGATGAATCCTGTATTCCGCAGCTGAAGCTGCTGCTGCTGGCGGCCGCGGAAGCCGCCGCAGACGAAGCCGGTCTTGACGGCCGCAGCGGCATTCTCGCCGATGGCACCTACGGCCAGCGCTCGCTCAATGCCATCACCGGCAAGGGCTGGTGGATTGGCCGGCCGATTGAAATGCCAAGCTCGCGCCCGCTGCGCCTGGAACATGGCAACATCGGTTCCCAGCTTATCGACTGGCCGCTGGAGCACGTCGTGAAATGCCTGGTCTTCTACCACCCGGCCGACCCGGCCGAGCTGCGCGCCGAACAGGATGCGCTGCTGCTGGAGGTCTGGCAGGCGTGCAACAAGTCCGGGCATGAGCTGCTGCTGGAAATTATTCTGCCGGAAAACGGCCCGGATAAAGATGAACGCCACTACCACGACATGCTGGAGCACTTCTATCAGCTGGGCATCCAGCCGGACTGGTGGAAGCTGCCGCCGCTGTCGAGCGCGGAATGGGAAAGGATTGGCAAACTGATCGCGCGCGAAGATAGCTGGTGCCGCGGGATCTTAATCCTCGGCCTGGACGCCCCTTCGGACCGTCTGCGCGCCGGTTTTGCCGAAGCGGCGAAGCATCCGATGATCAAAGGTTTTGCCGTAGGACGCACCATTTTTGGCCAGCCTTCACGGCGCTGGATGCAGGGAGAGCTCAGCGACGAGGCGCTGATTAACGAAGTGAAACGCAACTACCTCACGCTCATCGGCTACTGGCGAGAAGCCCGCGGCTGATACTAACCAGGCCCGCATCCTTTCCCCAAGATGCGGGCTTTTTTCTGGATCTTCGTGAAATGAATCGCGTATTTCATCGTAGTAAATGAAAAATTCGCTTCATTTGATACACTGGAAATTATATTCCTTTCATTTTCTCAGAGCGCAATCTATGGCCAATAATCCGACCCAACTTACCATCTTGCAGGATGAAATCAGGCGTCGCTACGATACGTTAAGCAAACGCCTGAAACAGGTAGCCCGCTATATTCTCGATAACAGCAATAGCGTGGCTTTCGATACCGTGGCCTCTATCGCGCAACAAGCTGACGTCCCCCCTTCCACGCTGATCCGCTTCGCTAACGCCTTTGGTTTTAGCGGTTTCAACGAAATGAAGCAGATGTTCAAGCAGCACCTGATGGAAGAGACTGCTAACTATACCGAGCGCGCGCGTCTGTTCCGCCAGACCACCACGGATGACGCAACCCCGCCGGAAACGCCGACCGAAATCCTGAATATGTTCACTATGGTTAATACTCAGGCGCTGCAGCAGCTGGCGATGCAGACCTCCGGCGAGGATCTGCAGCGTGCGGTCGCGCTGTTGGCGGAAGCGGAAAATATCTACGTTATCGGCCTGCGCCGCTCTTTTAGCGTCGCCTCCTATCTGACCTACGCCCTGCGCCATCTGGACCGTAAAGCGTTCCTGATTGACGGTCTGGGCGGCATGTTTACCGAACAGCTCAGCCTGGTCGGGCCGAAAGATGTCGTCGTGGCGGTGAGCTTCTCTCCGTATGCGCGGGAAGTGGTTGAACTGGTGGAGCTCGGCGCGCAGCGTAAAGCACGTCAGATAGCGATTACCGACAGCCAGGTCAGCCCGCTGGCGGCCTTCAGCGACGTCTGCTTTGTCGTGCGCGAGGCGCAGGTTGATGGTTTCCGCTCGCAGGTGGCCTCCCTGTGTCTGGCTCAGACGCTGGCGGTCTCGCTGGCGCTGAACAGCAGCAAGGATGCAGAAACGAAGCAGCTGGCTTAAATTTTTCATTATTCCCGGATTGCGACGTAAACGTCTTATCCGGGCGACTTGTCCGCAGACGACGGTAAACCCGTAGCCCGGCTAAGCGCAGCGCGAGCCGGGGATGTGGCAGAATTGCGACGACGATCTTATTCGGGCTACAGGATCAAAAAGGCCGGCTAGCATAGCTAACCGGCCTTTTTGTCATCAACGGTTGTTAATCGTGGCGGGGATAATCAGGGCTGTTGATCCACGCGTGATCCTCTTCCCAGGTAAACATCCATTTGCGATCCGGACCGGCCATCACGTTCAGATAATAGCTGTCATACCCGGCAATCGCCGCTACCGGATGGTAGCCGCGCGGTACCATGACCACATCGTGGTTGTAGGGAGCCATACAGGCATCAAGGCTACGGTCATCGGTATAGACGCGCTGGAAGGCAAAACCCTGCGGCGGATCGAAACGGTGGTAGTAGGTCTCTTCCAGCTGAGTTTCCTGACCCGGCAGCGCCGTGTCGTGCTTGTGCGACGGCCATGAGCTGGTCGCTCCTTCGTCAGTGTAAACCTCTACCACCAGCAGGCAGTCCGCCTGCACGCTATCCGGCAGAATATTGTGCACCAGCCGCTGGTTACGCCCTTTACCGCGATGCTCTACGCCCACGTCCTGCGGGGAGATAACTCGAGCCGGTAAAGTTCCTTTACCCGGGGCGCTGCATACCGCCAGCTCAAGGTCAGAATCTGCCGTCACTTCGACTTTATCCTGCGGCGGCACGTAAACTGACCAGGGCGGGGTCCGCTCAAACGGCGACATACGCTGGCCCAGATTCGGAAAATCGGCCTGCGAGGTTTTTACCGAAGCCAGCCCGGCGACCAGCACCAGGCACAGCTCGCGATCGCCGCTTTCCAGGGTAACGGTTTGCCCTTTCTTTAACATCCAGACATCAAAACCAATGTACTTCCACCCCGCGCTCTGCGGGGTGATGTGCTGAATCTGCCCTTCTTTTTTTGCTTTAGCCAGTAAAGACATGGCGCTCTCCTTCGCCGATTAGCCTAACGTCGGCATGCTGAATTCAGATACGGTTTGCTGACCCTGCGGCCAGCGGACGGTGGCGGTTTTCATACGCGTATAGAAACGCACGCCATCCGGCCCATGCACGTTCAGTGCGCCAAATACGGAGCGTTTCCAGCCGCCAAAGCTATGGAAGGCCATTGGAACGGGTACCGGTACGTTGACCCCAACCATTCCGGCCTGGACATCATGTACAAACTCACGCGCGGTGTGGCCGTTGCTGGTAAAGACGGCGCTGCCGTTGCCGAACTCATGGCTGTTTACCAGCTCCAGCGCGCTGTGGTAGTCCGCCACGCGGACAATACCCAGTACCGGGCCAAAAATCTCTTCGCGCCAGATAGTCATTTCCGGCGTCACGTTGTCGAACAGCGTTCCGCCAACGTAGTAACCCTCTTCGAAACCGGCAACTCGCAGCTTACGCCCGTCAACTACCAGCGTCGCCCCTTCGCTGACGCCTTTATCAATATACCCCAGCACTTTTTTCTGATGCGCCTCAGAGACGACGGGGCCCATTTCGTTCTCTTCTTTTCCGCGCATACAGCCCGGGCCGACCTTCAGGGACTCCACCAGCGGCTTGAGGCGCGCAATGAGTTTATCCGCCGTTTCATCGCCCACGGCGACGACCACCGGCAGCGCCATGCAGCGCTCGCCCGCAGAGCCGAACGCGCCGCCCATAATCGCATTCACGGTGGCATCAAGATCGGCATCCGGCATCACAATCGCGTGGTTTTTCGCCGCGCCAAATGCCTGAACGCGCTTACCATAAGCGCTGGCGGTTTTATAAATATGCTCCGCCACGCCGGAAGATCCCACAAAGCTTACCGCCGCAATACGCGGATCCTTGTACAGCTGCTCAGCATCTTCATTGCTGCAGTGCACCACGTTAAAGACGCCGTCCGGCAGCCCCGCTTCTTTCAGCAACTCCGCCAGGCGCACCGCAGCGCCAGGGGCCAGCGCTGGCGGCTTAAGGACAAAGCTGTTGCCGCAGGCCAGCGCCAGCGGGAACATCCACATCGGAACCATCGCCGGGAAGTTGAACGGCGTAATGCCCGCCACTACGCCCAGCGGCTGCATCAGAGAATAGCTATCGACGCCGGTGCCGACATCCGATGAGAACTCGCCTTTGATCAGGTGCGGAATCCCGCAGGCAAACTCAACGACTTCCATGCCGCGCGTCAGCTCGCCCATCGCATCGGAAAAGACTTTACCGTGTTCGCTGACGATAATCCCCGCCAGCTCTTCAGCGTGCTGTTCAAGTAACATTTTAAAATTAAACAGCACGCGGGCCCGGCGCAGCGGCGTGGTACGCGACCAGCCATCAAAAGCATCATGCGCCACCTGAATCGCATCGGAGACTTCCTGCGCGGTCGATAACGTGACTTCGCGGACCACTTTGCCCGTCGCGGGGTCGAAAACCGGCATTGTATTGTTGCTGCCGCTGGTAACGGTCTTCCCGCCAATAAAGTTTCCTGTGATAGTCATGCTCTCGCCTCATATGTATGGGGTATCGGGGGCCAACGCAGTACGGCCCATTACTGGATCTGCTGTGTTGTACCGTAGTAAAATGAAATTAATATTTCAATATTCATCATTAATGAAATTGTATTTTGGTGATGATGGTCGCATTTTCTTGTAAGGAAACGCTGTCTTACAGGCAAAGCCCCCATAAAAAGAGAACAGGCGTAGCGCCTTCTGGAACCCGCCGCAATGAAAGAAGCCAAGAAAAATATTTTGCGAGTCGGCTCAAAAATTCGCCATTTCATGCATTGCTAATTTTGGAATAAATGTTTTGACTATGGGGTAATCGAACGAAGCCGAACTATCTATTTCAGGAGAGTCAAAATGGCTATTGCAGCACAGCGTTTCTGTATCAACCGCAAGATTGCCCCTTCCCTCAGCATTGAGGCCTTCTTCCGGCTGGTGAACAGCCTCGGGCTAAACAAAGTCGAGCTACGTAACGACCTCCCCAGCGGAAAAGTGACCGACGACCTGAGCCACCAGCAGGTTCGTGAACTGGCTGACCGCTACCATATTGAGATCCTCACTATCAACGCGGTTTATCCTTTCAACTGCCGCACCGCAGAGGTTCGCAGCTTGACGGAGTCCCTGCTAAAAGAGGCCAAAGCTGTCGGCGCGAAATCGCTGGTGCTGTGCCCGCTGAACGATGGTACCGAGGTTCCGGCGAGCGAAACCCTTAAGGCCCTGCGCGACCTGGCACCGCTATTCGCCTTCTATGGCATTGAGGGACTCGTCGAGCCGCTCGGCTTCCCGCAAAGCTCGCTGCGCTCCTCGGCGCAGGCGCAAACGCTGATTCACGACGCACGGGTGCCGTTTAAGCTGCTGATCGATACCTTTCACCATCATCTTTATCCGCAGGCGGAGCAGGAGTTTAGCCAGGTGGATGTCGGCGAAATCGGCCTGGTGCATCTTTCCGGCGTAGAAGATACCCGCCCGCGCGAAACCCTGACCGACAACGAACGCATTATGCTGACCGAAAAAGACCAGCTGCAAAGCTGCGAGCAGGTCAAAAACCTGGAGGCCCGCGGCTATCAGGGCGTATATGCGTTCGAGCCCTTCTCACCGGAGCTGGCAAACTGGAGCGAAGACGATATCCGCCGCGAAATCGAGCAGAGTATCGCGTTAGTTCAGCGCCACTGCGCCTGAAGGGAATAAGCGAAGGCGTGCGCGATCTCCCCACTTTTGCTATCAGGTTGCCTATACTCGCAGCAGGATAAATGGAGAAATCGCTCATGAGCTCACCGCTGCTGATTGCACGCACGCTGGAAAAACAGCTGCATTTATTGCCCGCTATGGCGAACCGCCACGGCTTAATTACCGGCGCCACGGGGACCGGTAAAACCGTCACGCTGCAAAAGCTGGCGGAATCTTTCTCGGAAATCGGCGTTCCGGTATTTATGGCCGATGTGAAAGGCGACCTTACCGGTATCGCTGAGGCGGGCCAAAGTTCGGAAAAACTGCAGGCGCGGCTGGAAAAAATCGGCGCAACGGACTGGCAGCCGCATGCTAATCCGGTAGTGCTATGGGATATCTTTGGCGAGAAAGGCCACCCGGTCCGCGCCACGGTTTCCGATCTCGGGCCGCTGCTGCTGGCTCGCCTGCTCAACCTCAATGAGGTTCAGTCCGGGGTATTGAATATCATCTTCCGGATCGCCGACGACCGCGGGCTGCTGCTGCTCGACTTTAAAGACCTGCGCGCGATTACCCAACACATTGGCGACAACGCCAAAGCTTTTCAGAACCAGTACGGCAACATCAGCAGCGCCTCCGTCGGGGCGATTCAGCGCGGATTGCTGACCCTGGAGCAGCAGGGTGCAGAGCACTTTTTCGGCGAACCCATGCTCGATATCCAGGACTGGATGCGCGTTGATGCGCAGGGTAAAGGGGTAATTAATGTCCTGAGCGCGGAAAAGCTCTATCAGATGCCGAAGCTGTACGCCGCCAGCCTGCTGTGGATGCTTTCCGAGCTTTACGAACGTCTGCCGGAGGCCGGTGACCAGGAAAAGCCAAAGCTGGTCTTTTTCTTCGATGAGGCGCATCTGCTGTTTAACGATGCGCCCCAGGTGCTGCTGGATAAAATCGAGCAGGTCATCCGCCTGATTCGTTCTAAAGCCGTCGGAGTCTATTTTGTTTCACAAAACCCGGCGGACATTCCCGATGCGGTGCTGGGTCAACTGGGCAATCGGGTGCAGCACGCCCTGCGCGCTTTCACGCCGAAAGACCAAAAAGCGGTAAAAACCGCCGCGCAAACTATGCGCGCGAATCCGGCGTTCAGCACCGAGCAGGCGATCCAGGAGCTGGGCACCGGCGAGGCGCTGATCTCCTTTCTTGATGAGAAAGGCAGCCCCTCGATAGTAGAGCGGGCGATGGTTATCGCGCCCTGCTCGCGCATGGGCCCGGTCACCGATGACGAACGTAACGGACTGCTTAACCACTCGCCGCTGTACGGAAAATATGAAGAAGAGATCGACCGTGAATCGGCGTTTGAAATGCTGCAGCAGGGCGTGCAGGCCACAACTGAGCAGCAGCAATCCCCGCCCGCAAAAGGCCAGCCAAACGGCGATGACGACGGCCTGCTCGGCGGGCTCAAAGATATCCTGTTCGGCACTACCGGGCCGCGCGGCGGCAAACGCGACGGCATTGTGCAAACGGCAGCGAAGAGCGCGGTACGTCAGGTCACCAGGCAGATAGTCAGGGGAATGCTGGGAAGCTTACTTGGCGGACGGAAACGCTAAAAAAAACGCCCCCTTTCTGATTCAGGAAGGGGGCGCGTTACGTCAGGATTTACGCATCATCAGCCAGAGGCTCAGCAAGAAGAAGCTGGCGCTCGGCAACAGCGCGCCGATTATCGGCGGGATGCCGTAGACCAGGGTGAGCGGGCCGAAAATCTGGTCCAGCACGTAGAAGATAAAACCGAAGCTGATCCCGGTCACGACTCTGACGCCCATCGGCACGCTACGCAGCGGGCCAAAGATAAACGACAGCGCCATCAGCATCATCACCGCCACCGACAGCGGCTGGAAGATTTTGCTCCACATATTGAGCTGATAGCGGCCCGGATCCTGACCGCTGGACTTCAGATAGGTAACATAGTTGTGCAGGCCGCTGATTGACAACGCATCCGGATCCAGCGCCACCACGCCAAGCTTATCCGGCGTCAGGTTGGTCTTCCAGGTCCCGCTGACGGTCTGCGTCCCCGTGACCTGTTTCGGATCGGTCAGGTCGGATTCATCCACCTGCGACAGTCGCCAGAGCTTATTTTCGGTATCGAATTTTGCCGAAGCGGCGTAGCGAACGGACTGCAGACGGCGCTGGTCGTTAAACGCGTAGATGCTCACTCCGCCCAGCTCATCGTTACCTTTTACCCGCTCGATATAAACAAAGTTATGGCCGTCTTTCGCCCACAGGCCCTGCTGAGTGGAAAGCAGCGAACCGCCGTACATCTGCTGAGCACGATAGTTGCGCGCCATCTGCTCGCCCTGCGGGGCTACCCACTCGCCCATCGCCATGGTCAGCAGCACCAGCGGAATCGCGGTTTTCATCACCGACAGCGCCACCTGGAGGCGGGTAAAGCCGGAAGCCTGCATCACCACCAGCTCGCTACGCTGCGCCAGCATGCCCAACCCCAGCAGCGCGCCGAGCAGCGCCGCCATCGGGAAGAAGATCTGGATATCTTTCGGCACACTGAGAATCGTGTAGATTCCGGCCCCTAACGCATCATAGTTGCCCTGCCCGGCCTTTTTCAGCTGGTCGACAAACTTGATGATGCCCGACAGGGAAACCAGCATGAACAGGGTCATCATGATGGTATTGAAAATCGTCTTACCGATATAACGGTCAAGTACGCCAAACGCCTGCATCACGCCGCTCCTTTGTTAAAACGGGCACGGAAGCGGCGCATCGGCACCGTATCCCACAGGTTCAACAGCACGGCCAACGCGAAATAGAGCAGGTTTACCGCCCACATCCAGATCATCGGATCCATTTTGCCTTTACCGCCGCTCGATTTAATCGACGTTTGCAGCAGGAAGAACACCAGATAGAGCAGCATCGCCGGCAGCATCGACAGCACGCGACCCTGGCGCGGGTTCACCACGCTGAGCGGCACCACCATTAGCGCCATGATGAATACCGTTGCCACCAGCGTGAAGCGCCAGTGCAGCTCCGCCCGGGCGCGATCGGTATCGGTACGCCACAGGGTGCGCATATCCATCTGCTCGGTATCGTTCGGATCGGAGGCCACCGCCTGATGGCCAACAATCGCCTGATAGTTTTTAAAGTCGGTAATGCGAAAGTCGCGCAGCATCGCGGTGCCTTCAAAGCGGGTGCCCTGATTCATGGTCACCACCTGCGAACCGTCTTTACGCAGCGAGAGCTCGCCGGTATCCGCGACCACCACCGAAGGGCGCGCGTTGCCTCGTGGCCGCAGTTGGGCAAGGAAGACGTCGCTGAAACGGTTGCCGTTTACGTTCTCAATAAACAGCACTGCGCTGCCGTCGCTGGCCTGCTGGAACTGGCCCTGGGCCAGCGCGGCCATGCCGGGGTTTGCTTTCGCTTCCGCCAGCACTTCATCCTGATGACGGGACGACCAGGGCCCCGCCCACATCACGTTGACCGCCGCGATAATGCCCGTAAAGAGCGCAAGGATCATGGCGGCTTTCACCAGCACGGCCTTACTCAGGCCGCAGGCGTGCATCACCGTGATTTCGCTTTCGGTATACAGTTTGCCCAGCGTCATCAGCAGCCCGAGGAATAAACTCAGGGGCAGAATAAGCTGCGCCATTTCAGGTACGCCCAGCCCTAACAGCGAGAGCACCAGATTTGTCGGGATATCGCCATCAACAGCGGCGCCGAGGATCCTGACCAGTTTCTGACAGAAGAAAATGAGTAGCAGGATGAATAGGATCGCCAACTGGCTTTTCAGCGTCTCACGAACCAGATATCTTATGATTATCACTATAAATACGCCCGTAAAAACCCGTTTTATTGCAGGAAAATTGCTTGTTTCATGGCTTAAACGTCATTTATTCTCTTTAGTCGTCGAAAACATCGCTAAGATTAAATGACTCGCTGGTTCTGCGTATCAGGATCTTTTCTGACGAACCAAGGCCGTAATAACGTTAAGATTAACACGAAGTCACCACAACAGCGGACATGAGTTACGAAAGCTTTCAATTCTATCCGTAGCCACCGTCGTTGTCTTTAAGATTCAGGAGCGTAGTGCATGGAGTTCAGTGTAAAAAGCGGTAGCCCGGAGAAGCAGCGGAGCGCCTGTATCGTGGTCGGCGTCTTTGAACCACGTCGTCTCTCCCCCATCGCCGAACAGCTTGATAAAATTAGCGACGGTTATATCAGCGCCCTGCTGCGTCGCGGCGAGCTGGAAGGCAAACCTGGCCAGACTTTATTGCTGCACCATGTGCCGAACATTCTGTCGGAGCGCATTCTGCTTATTGGCTGCGGTAAAGAACGCGAGCTGGACGAGCGTCAGTATAAGCAGGTTATTCAGAAAACCATCAATACGCTGAATGATACTGGTTCAATGGAGGCCGTCTGCTTCCTGACCGAACTGCACGTCAAAGGCCGCAATAACTACTGGAAAGTGCGTCAGGCCGTCGAGACCGCCAAAGAGACGCTATACAGCTTCGACCAGTTAAAAACCAACAAAAGCGAGCCGCGTCGCCCGCTGCGTAAAATGGTCTTCAACGTTCCCACCCGTCGCGAGCTGACCAGCGGCGAACGCGCTATCCAGCACGGTCTGGCGATCGCCGCCGGCATCAAAGCGGCGAAAGATCTGGGCAACATGCCGCCCAACATCTGTAACGCCGCGTATCTGGCCTCCCAGGCGCGCCAGCTGGCCGATACCTATAGTAAGAACGTCATTACCCGCGTTATCGGCGAGCAGCAGATGAAAGAGCTGGGAATGAACTCTTATCTGGCGGTCGGCAACGGCTCGCAGAACGAATCGCTGATGTCGGTTATCGAATACAAAGGTAACCCGGCAGAAGACGCGCGGCCTATCGTGCTGGTGGGTAAAGGCCTGACCTTTGACTCCGGCGGTATCTCCATCAAGCCTTCAGAAGGCATGGACGAGATGAAATACGATATGTGCGGCGCGGCGGCGGTGTACGGCGTGATGCGCATGGTGGCGGAACTTCAGTTGCCGTTGAACGTTGTCGGCGTGCTGGCCGGATGTGAAAACATGCCTGGCGGCCGCGCCTATCGTCCTGGCGACGTGTTGACCACGATGTCCGGGCAAACGGTGGAAGTGCTGAACACCGATGCCGAAGGTCGCCTGGTGCTGTGCGATGTGCTGACTTACGTTGAGCGTTTCGAGCCGGAAACGGTTATCGACGTGGCCACCCTGACCGGCGCCTGCGTGATCGCGCTCGGCCACCACATCACCGGCCTGATGTCGAATCATAATCCGCTGGCCCACGAGCTGATCGGCGCGTCCGAACTGGCGGGCGATCGCGCATGGCGTCTGCCGCTTGCCGACGAGTTCCAGGAACAGCTGGAGTCAAATTTTGCGGATATGGCCAATATCGGCGGCCGTCCTGGCGGAGCGATTACCGCAGGCTGCTTCCTGGCGCGCTTTACCCGTAAATACAACTGGGCGCATCTGGATATTGCCGGCACCGCCTGGCGTTCCGGGAAGGCCAAAGGCGCGACCGGTCGTCCGGTGGCGATGCTGTCGCAGTTCCTGCTCAACCGCGCCGGATTTACCGGCGAAGAGTAATTGCCGTCTGATGCCCGGCGGCGTTACGCTTGCCGGGCCTCTGGAAAGATACCGTTTATAGGCCGGGTCAGCGTAGCGCCGCCCGGCTTAAGCATTTAAAGTCACCACAAGAAGCCCCATATATGAAAAACGCAACGTTCTATCTTCTGGACAATGATACGCAACAGGATGGCCTGAGCGCCGTTGAACAGCTGGTGTGTGACATTGCCGCAGAACGTTGGCGCAGCGGTAAACGCGTGCTCATCGCCTGCGAAGATGAGCAGCAGGCCATTCGTCTGGACGAAGCGCTCTGGGCACGCCCCGCAGAAAGTTTCGTTCCGCATAATCTGGCGGGGGAAGGTCCGCGCGGCGGCGCGCCGGTGGAGATCGCCTGGCCGCAAAAACGCAACAGCAGCCCGCGGGATATTCTGATTAGCCTGCGGCTAAACTTTGCAGATTTTGCCACCGCTTTCACAGAAGTGATAGACTTCGTCCCTTATGAAGACTCTTTGAAACAACTGGCGCGCGAACGCTATAAAGCGTACCGCATGGCTGGTTTCAACCTGAACACGGCAACCTGGAAATAATGGAAAAGACATACAACCCCCAAGATATCGAACAGCCGCTTTACGAGCACTGGGAAAAGCAGGGCTATTTCAAACCCAATGGCGACGAAAGCCAGGAAAGTTTCTGCATCATGATCCCGCCGCCGAACGTCACCGGCAGTTTGCATATGGGTCATGCCTTCCAGCAAACCATCATGGATACCATGATTCGCTACCAGCGCATGCAGGGTAAAAATACCCTGTGGCAGGCCGGTACCGACCACGCGGGTATCGCTACCCAGATGGTGGTTGAGCGTAAGATTGCCGCCGAAGAAGGTAAAACCCGCCACGACTACGGTCGGGACGCCTTTATCGATAAAATCTGGCAGTGGAAAGCGGAATCCGGCGGCACCATTACCCGTCAGATGCGCCGCCTGGGCAACTCCGTGGACTGGGAGCGCGAGCGCTTCACCATGGACGAAGGCCTGTCCAACGCCGTAAAAGAAGTCTTTGTCCGCCTGTACAAAGAAGATCTGATCTATCGCGGCAAGCGTCTGGTCAACTGGGACCCGAAACTGCGTACCGCCATCTCCGATCTGGAAGTGGAAAACCGCGAGTCTAAAGGCTCGATGTGGCATATCCGCTATCCGCTGGCCGACGGCGCGAAAACCGCTGACGGTAAAGATTATCTGGTCGTCGCTACCACCCGTCCGGAAACCGTGCTGGGCGATACCGGCGTGGCCGTTAACCCGGAAGATCCGCGCTATAAAGACCTTATCGGCAAATTCGTCATTCTGCCGCTGGTTGACCGCCGTATTCCGATTGTTGGCGATGAACACGCCGATATGGAAAAGGGCACCGGCTGCGTGAAGATCACCCCGGCGCACGACTTTAACGACTATGAAGTGGGCAAGCGTCATGCGCTGCCGATGATCAACATCCTGACCTTTGATGGCGATATCCGCGAAACCGCGGAAGTTTACGACACCAGAGGCAACGAGTCCGACGTCTACTCAAACGCCATCCCGGCGGAGTTCCAGAAGCTGGAGCGCTTTGCCGCGCGTAAAGCGGTGGTTGCCGCCATCGACGCGCTGGGCCTGCTGGACGAGATTAAACCGCACGATCTGACCGTACCATACGGCGACCGCGGCGGCGTCGTTATCGAACCGATGCTCACCGATCAGTGGTACGTACGTGCCGACGTGCTGGCTAAACCGGCGGTTGAAGCGGTCGAGAACGGCGACATTCAGTTCGTGCCGAAGCAGTACGAAAACATGTACTTCTCCTGGATGCGCGACATTCAGGACTGGTGTATCTCCCGTCAGCTGTGGTGGGGTCACCGCATCCCGGCATGGTACGACAACGACGGCAACGTTTACGTTGGCCGCACCGAAGACGAAGTACGCCAGGAAAATAACCTCGGCGCCGACGTGGCGCTGCGCCAGGACGAAGACGTGCTGGATACCTGGTTCTCCTCCGCGCTGTGGACGTTCTCTACTCTTGGCTGGCCGGAAAACACCGATGCCCTGCGCCAGTTCCATCCGACCAGCGTGATGGTTTCCGGCTTCGACATCATCTTCTTCTGGATTGCCCGCATGATCATGATGACCATGCACTTCATCAAAGATGAAAACGGCAAGCCGCAGGTGCCGTTTAAAACCGTCTATATGACCGGTTTGATCCGCGATGACGAAGGCCAGAAGATGTCCAAATCGAAGGGCAACGTTATCGACCCGCTGGATATGGTTGATGGCATCTCCCTGCCGGAGCTGCTGGAGAAACGTACCGGCAACATGATGCAGCCGCAGCTGGCGGAGAAAATCGCCAAACGCACCGAGAAACAGTTCCCGAACGGCATTGAGCCGCACGGTACCGACGCCCTGCGCTTTACCCTGGCGGCGCTGGCCTCTACCGGCCGCGACATTAACTGGGATATGAAGCGTCTGGAAGGTTACCGTAACTTCTGTAATAAGCTGTGGAACGCCAGCCGCTTTGTGCTGATGAATACCGAAGATCAGGATTGCGGCTTTAACGGCGGCGAAATGACCCTGTCGCTGGCGGACCGCTGGATCCTTGCGGAATTCAACCAGACCATCAAAGCCTACCGCGAAGCGCTGGACGGCTTCCGCTTCGATATCGCCGCAGGCATTCTGTACGAGTTTACCTGGAATCAGTTCTGCGACTGGTATCTGGAGCTGACCAAGCCGGTAATGAACGGCGGTTCCGAGTCTGAGCTGCGCGGCACCCGTCACACGCTGGTGACCGTTCTGGAAGGTCTGCTGCGCCTGGCGCACCCGATTATTCCGTTCATCACCGAGACCATCTGGCAGCGCGTGAAGGTCATTTGCGGTATCACTGCCGATACCATCATGCTGCAGCCGTTCCCGCAGTACGATGCGTCTCAGGTTGACGAAGCGGCGCTGGCCGATACCGAATGGCTGAAGCAGGCGATCGTCGCCGTGCGTAACATCCGCGCGGAAATGAACATCGCCCCTGGTAAGCCGCTTGAGCTGCTGCTGCGCGGCTGCAGCGATGCCGCGATTCGTCGCGTGAACGATAACCGCAGCTTCCTGTTGAACCTGGCGCGTCTGGAAAGCATCACCGTGCTGCCGGCCGATGATAAAGGTCCGGTTTCCGTGACCAAAATTATCGACGGCGCCGAGCTGCTGATCCCGATGGCTGGCCTCATCAATAAAGAAGATGAGCTGGCGCGCCTGGCGAAAGAAGTGAGCAAAATCGAAGGCGAGATTAGCCGTATCGAAAGCAAACTTTCCAACGAAGGCTTTGTGGCCCGCGCGCCGGAAGCGGTGATCGCCAAAGAGCGTGAGAAGCTGGAAGGTTATGCGGAAGCGAAAGCGAAGCTGATTGAGCAGCAGGCGGTTATCGCCGCGCTGTAATTCACTCGCCCCTTATCCATTCGGATAAGGGGCGTTTTCTGTGAAAGATCCTCGCTTGCACTCTCCCCTCCAGCAGTGTTATTAACAACATTATCCGTCATTATTTTGCAATGAGTCTTCACATGAATACGAGCGCAACCCTACCGCTAACCCTGCGCCGCATCACGGCTAATGATAATCCGGCGATAGCCGCTGTTATCCGCCAGGTTTCCGCTGAATATGGCCTGACCGCCGACAAAGGCTATACGGTAGCCGATCCGAATCTGGATGAACTCTATGAGCTATATAGCCAGCCGGGCGCCGCCTATTGGGTAGTTGAGCAAAACGGTCAGGTTGTTGGCGGCGGCGGGGTTGCGCCTCTGACCTGTAGCGAGCCCGATATCTGCGAACTCCAGAAAATGTATTTTATGACCTCCGCGCGCGGCCAGGGGCTGGCGAAAAAGCTGGCGCTGATGGCCCTGGATCACGCCCGCCAGCAGGGATTCAAACGCTGTTATCTGGAAACCACCGCTTTCCTTAAAGAAGCGATCGGTTTATATGAACACCTTGGCTTCGAGCATATTGCTGAGCCGCTGGGCTGCACCGGCCACGTTGACTGCGAAGTCAGGATGCTGAAAGTGCTGTAGCGCCAGCGAAAAGGCGATGCGGATTAATCGAAAAAACGCATGGTTTTCATGCAAAAAGAGCGTTATTCACCGCACGTGTTCGCTAATACACTCTTCGAGCATTGGATCTTTTAGCCTGCCGCCGCGGCAGGCCTTGCTCAGGATAGAACACAATGAAAAAACTCTCCCTCCTGCTCACCGGCAGCATGATACTTGCCGGCATGGCTTCCAGCGTTAACGCCGGCGAACTCGCTGGCAATACCGAAGGCGCTCAGATCATCCGCGTGGAAAAAACCCGGGGCCGTATCGATGCGCTCAACGATATCGTATATAGCCAGGTAAAAAGCACCGTCGCCGTTCGTCAACTGCATATGTCTTTGCTGGTGCCGCGTAACGGCGATCTGAAACCGGCAATCGTCTATTTCCCCGGCGGCGGTTTCACCAGCGCGGCCTGGAATAAGTTTATCGAGATGCGTATGGCGCTGGCGTCGGCGGGATTCGTCGTCGCGGCGGCGGAATACCGTACGGTTCCCGATACCTTCCCGGCCCCGATTATCGATGGTAAAGCCGCCGTTCGCTATCTGCGCGAACATGCAGCGGAATACGGTATAGATCCGTCGCGTATTGGCGTGCTGGGGGATTCCGCAGGCGGCTATATGGCGCAGATGCTGGCGCTTACCAATGGCGACAAAACGTTCGATCGTGGCGATAACCTGGCGCAGTCATCGGACGTGCAGGCCGCCGCCACGCTGTACGGAATTTCGAATCTGTTTAATATCGGCGAAGGTTTTCCGCAGGCGATTCAAAAAGTGCACCAGTCACCTGCAGTCACTGAAGCGCTGCTGGTCCACGGTAGCGCCTTTCGTGACTGGCCGGGAGCGACGATTGCCAGTGACCCGCAAAAAGCGCTGGCTGCCAGCCCGATGGGCCATATCCGCGGTAAAAAGCCGCCATTTTTAATTATGCACGGCAGCGCCGACACTCTGGTTTCACCGGTACAAAGTCAACAGCTCTATCGCGCGCTGAAGAAAGAGGGTAACCCGGCCGATTACGTGCTGCTGGAAGGCGCGGAGCACGGCGACGACAGCTGGTACCAGAAGCCGGTTATTGAACGGGTAGTGAACTGGTTTAAAACCACCCTCGGCGCGCCCAAAGCCGCCGCGACAGCAGAAAAAGATAAAAACGCCAATCTGTAATGGATCGTCAGGCCGCTGCGGTGAAGCTGCGGCCTGACGCTCAGGCGGGCACGCCGCTGTGAAAGCGAAACTCCGCCTCGGGCGCGTTAATGAGCGCCGCTTCCGCCTCGCCAAGCTGGCGTACGCGTTCACTGATATCGTCCCCGGCAATCCTCTGCGCCAAATCCAGATAGTCCTGATAGTGGCGCGCTTCAGAGCGCAGCAGCGACAGATAAAACTTTTGCAGATCGTCATCCAGCCATGGCGCCAGCGCGGCAAAACGCTCGCAGGAGCGGGCTTCAATATAGGCTCCGCAGATGAGTTTATCGATCAACATGACCGGTTCATGCGAACGCACTTCCCGGCGCAGCCCGCGAGCATAGTTACTGGCGGTGATTTTGACGTATGGGATATCGCGGGAAAGCATAATTTCCCTCACCTGCCAGAAGTGATGCAGCTCTTCTTTGATTAGCAGGATCATGCTGTCGAGTAGCTGACGTCCCCAGGGATCGTCGGTCTGCGGCATAGCGCTTTTATTTATCTGCTTATGCAGCGCGACGAAATCCGGTTCCGGCCCCCAGCGGTAGGTAAAGTCCTCGTACGGCTTCAGGCAGGCCAGCAGTTCATCCGCGCCTGCTTTATCCGCGACGTATCGACGCACCAGTAGCATGGCGTTTTGCGCCGCTTTCAGTTCGCACACCATATGGTCGGTCAACAGCAGCGGGAGGTTTTCCGGTTTACGGGCTTCATCAATCCACGCCTGAGGTGTTGGGCAATGCAGAAAGCTTAAAATCGGAGCGAGTATTTGCGGGTAATCCATTGAAGTTCCTTGCTATACGGCGGCATACCGTGCCGCCGTATACCTCTGCTACTTAGTGGCGGACGCCGTCGTCGTCTTCATCAACGAGATCTTCGTCGTCATCGCCTTCTTCCCCGTTAGGATCTTCGTAGTAGGTACCCCAGCCGTCGTACTCGACGTCGTATTTTTCCGCCAGGGTCATCAGCTGCTCAACCTGGGCATCGATCAGCTCGGCATTCAGCGCGGATTCGCTGAGGATATCGCAGCAAATCACGGTATCACCCTCTTCAACTTCCAGCTCTTCTGGCTCAGTCACTTCATAACCCAGCTTGAAGGCCTCGACCGCCACTTTTTCCAGCGTTTCGAAATCATCGGCAGAAAGATGGTGTTCAATGGTGTACAGCGCGTCAGGATCGCTGCCGTCTTCGAGCAGTTCTTCAATAATCAGACGCGTTTCTTCACGCTGTTCTTCCAGTAATTCCGGGTTAGCCATGGCTCGTTCCTCATAATGTGTCGCAGATACTTCTATTGTCACATACCGCCGTGATTGCCTCCACCTTCTGAGAGAAAGATTTATGATGCGGGGTTGCAAATGAATATTCATACATATAAAGTGAATTTTAATTCAACAAATGGCTTGAGCCACGTGAGGGAACCATGTCCGCGTTTTATCAGAAGCATTTTTTAAAGTTGCTCGATTTTACCCCCGCCGAAATCACCGCTCTGCTTGAGCTGGCCGCCAGGCTTAAAGCTGATAAGAAAAACAATATCGAAATTCAGCATCTCGCCGGTAAAAACATCGCGCTCATCTTCGAAAAAGACTCTACCCGCACCCGATGCTCTTTCGAAGTTGCCGCATTTGACCAGGGCGCTCGCGTCACCTATCTCGGACCAAGCGGCAGCCAGATTGGCCACAAAGAGTCGATTAAAGACACCGCTCGCGTATTGGGGCGCATGTATGACGGTATTCAATATCGCGGCCATGGCCAGGAAGTGGTGGAAACCCTTGCCGAGTATGCCGGCGTTCCGGTGTGGAACGGCCTGACCAACGAATTTCACCCCACCCAGCTGCTGGCGGATTTACTGACTATGCAGGAACACCTGCCGGGCAAAGCTTTTAACGAGATGACTCTGGTCTACGCCGGCGACGCGCGGAATAACATGGGTAACTCCATGCTTGAAGCCGCTGCGTTGACCGGGCTGGATCTGCGTCTGGTCGCGCCAACGGCCTGCTGGCCGGAAGAGAAGCTGGTTGCGCAGTGCCGCACGCTGGCGCAGAAAAACGGCGGCAATATTACGCTAACTGAAGATATCGCTGCGGGCGTGAAGGGCGCGGACTTTATCTATACCGACGTCTGGGTATCGATGGGCGAAGCTAAAGAGAAGTGGGCGGAGCGTATCGCGCTGCTGCGCGGGTATCAGGTGAACCGCGAGATGATGGCGCTGACCGGCAATCCGCAGGTGAAATTTCTCCACTGTCTGCCCGCGTTCCACGACGACCAGACCACGCTCGGCAAACAGATGGCGGCGGAGTACGGCCTGCACGGCGGAATGGAAGTGACCGACGAGGTATTTGAATCCGCGGCGAGCATCGTTTTCGATCAGGCGGAAAACCGCATGCATACCATCAAAGCGGTGATGGTTGCGACGCTTTCCCACTGAAATCAAAAACTAAACGTGTAACGCTCGGCGACAATATACTGTTCTCCATAGTGAATAGGCTGATGCTGGCTATCCAGAATCAGCGTTTTCATCAGGAATAACGGTTCGCCGGGCGGTTGCTGCAGCAGCGGTGCGTTGTCAGAATGCGCGCGCACCATCTCTACCGTCGTTTCACCCGCATAGGTAGGCACGATCGCGTATTTATCACGCAATAGCTGATAAAGCGACCCGCTGAGATCTTCCTGCTGTAAAAATCCTAATCGTTTCAGAGAGTAGTAATTATTCTCTAACATTAACGGCGCATCGCCAGCGATCCTGAGGCGTTGGATATAAAGCACGGAATCATCCCTCTCAAGCTCAAGAAGCTGACGCGCATTACGATAGTCCGGCAGAATCTCACGACGAGTCACTACGCTGTGGGTTGGTAGATGGTTAGCATCGCATGCGGCAGTAAAGCTAAGCAGGTGCACAACTTTACGCTCAATTTTAGGCAGACAGACAAAAGTCCCCTTCCCCTGCTTTTTCACCAAATAGCCTTCGGCTACCAGCTCTTTCACTGCGTTGCGCACCGTAATGCGGCTGATATTGTAAAGTTCGCTGAGCTCAATCTCGGTGGGGATTTTCTCTCCTTCAGCGAGTTTCCCGGACGAGATATCGCTGAGGATTTTATCTTTAAGCTGCCTGTATAACGGTACGGAAGTATTCTGTTGCAGTCCAAAATTCGACATAAAAGAGGTACCAGCACGGCCATTGATGCGAAGCAGGATTATAATCGAAGCGCGCCCATCAAACTACGACGGCGCGCATATCCCTTAGACCCAGGCCGAAATCGCAGCAAACACGGCGCTGACTATCCACAGCACCGGAAACAGCGGCGCAATCGCCTTTAACCACTGACCAAATCCAATGCGCGCAATAGACAGCCCGGCCAGCAATACACCACCGGTAGGAGAGACCAGGTTGGTCAGGCCATTGCCAAATTGATAAGCCATTACCATCGCCTCTTTATTGATACCCACTAAATCGCCTAATGGCGCCAGCACGGGCATAGTGAGCGCAGCCTCGCCCGAAGAGGAGGGGACAAAAAAGGTGATGACGTTATGCCCTAATAGCATCAGAGTGGTGAATGCGTACTGCGGCAACCCTTCCAGCATTTCCGACAAGCCAAAGAGCAACGTGTCGATAATTCGTCCGTTCTCCGCCACCACCAAAATACCGCGCGCGAGTCCTATCACTACGGCGGCGTAAACAAACTCTTTACACCCTTCGACAAAGCTGTCGGCCATCCCGCTAATACCCATGCGCCCGACGATCCCAGAAAATAGCCCCAGAGCCAGGAACACGGAGCCGATCTCAACCATGTACCAGCCACGCGTGATTAACCCCCATGAGATGATGGTCAGCGCCAGCACAAAAGCGATGATAATCACTCGATCGGCGATGGAAAAATGGACCGACGTATCCTGTATCGACAAAAACTGCTCACGGTTGCGGCAATCATTCTCATATACCGGCGACTTTTGTGGAGTGCGTTTAACACGACGTGCGTACCACATGGTGTAAGTCATCGCCAGCAATGTGAAGACCAGCCATGCGATGGCACGCAGCCAAAGCTGCGGATTTCCCTGAATACCCGCTACGCCCTGGGCAATGAGTACAGAGAACGGATTGGTCATTGCGCCAACATAGCCAATCTGGGTTCCCAGAAAAAGAATCAGGATCGCGGTCATTGAGTCATAACCCAGCGCGAACATGAGGGATATAAAGATCGCATAAAGAGGGATCACCTCCTCGCTCATACCAAAAGTTGCGCCCCCCAGGCTAAACAAGGTCATTGCGATAGGGATAACCAGAATCCCTTTACCAGCCAGACGTTCAGCCAGCGCCACCAGCCCCCGCTCAATAGCGCCAGTACGTAAAATAACGCCAAAAGCACCACCAACAATGAGTACAAACGCCACTACGTCGGCGGCCTTGATAATTCCCTCCATCGGCGCGGCCAGTACGGCGGCAATACCCTGACGTAAATCGCCCTCGCTGCTGACTTTTTCCAGCAGATGATAAGACCCCGGGATCACTAATGTTTTCGTTTCACCGCCGGGTAAAGTCACTGAGTGATAATCAAAACTGCCGCTGGGAATACACCATGTCAGCAGCGCTACTAATATAATAATGAAGAAAATCAGAGCGTAGCAGTGTGGCATCGCCCACTTTATTTTTGCAATACGCATAATCCGCCTCGGTAAGATGTTTATATTATGTTCGCCGTCATTCGGCATTTTTAGAGTCACAGAAGGTCATGGGTAATACGGCCATCCACCAGGGTCAGTACAACGGTGGAAGTCCGTAACTCATCATTCGGGCAGCTCAACAAATTACGGTCAAAAACCGCGATATCCGCACGTTTCCCCGGCTCAAGGCTACCGGTCATATCTTCCATGCCGTGATGTCGAGCACTATTCAGCGTCCAGGCCGTTAAGAGCTGCTGTCGTGTCATTCCGCGTTCGCGGTACCAGCCATTCACGGGTGAACCATCAGGGAATTGGCGACAGCAGGCGGCATACATCGCGTCAGGAACAGAAGGAATAAACAGGGGCAGATCGGTACCAATAGTGACCGTTACGCCAGCCCCGAATAGTGCGGCATAATCGTAGAATTGCGCTTCGCGCTCTTCTCCATAGCGTTCGCGCATATAGGCTTCGGCTTCGCAGGGGTTAAGGAGCAGAATTTGTGCATAAACTTCGGCAAAGAGGCCGAGCTCAGCCATTCTGGGAATATCGTTTGGATGCGGGCATTCCAGATCGCTCAGAGAATGTCTGATCACACTCTGCGGGTGACGCTGACGGCATTCGGCAAAAATATCTATACAGCGGCGAATTGCGGCATCGCCCTCCGCATTCATACAGCAGTTGAATCCACGAGCATCAGCCAGCAAAACCTGCTGGCGCAGGGCATCATAGTCAACGGGCCTTTCATTGTTCGTGCCGGGACGATCGGCATAGGGGTAAATCATATCGCCGGTATGATCGGCAATAACGCCATCGACCATAAATTTAAAACCATGAAACCGCAGCCATGGCGAATGAAAGCGGCGTCGGGCCTGTTCACCGAAAGCAAGATCGACAGGCGCAGATACGGGCTGAGAAACAATGCTCACCCTCAGCGACAGCGCATCCTCTTTTTCCAGTTCATCCCAGGCATTCATCAACCGCGGCGCATCGTTGAAACAAACGTCTTTTATCGCCGTGATTCCCTGTCCGGCAAGTCGGGTCATAAATGCCCGCATTTCTTTTTTTAACTGTGCGGTATCAGCCAGCATCTCATCCAATAATGCGATTCTCGCCTCCGCGCTGCACTCTTCAGCGGTAAAGCCATAAAGCTCCACGGCGGCACGGTTCATCCAGCAATAGCTTTTGTCATCGTTAATGGCGACAACCGGCCTCTGCGGGAAAGCGTCATCCAGTAACCTGGCATCAGGCACCGCTCCCCAACGGGCAACAGACCAGCCCCAGCCATAGAGGCTTTTCCCCTCAGGGAGAAGATTTTCTGCAGCCTGTAGTAGTTCAAGAGCATGATTACTGTCGCGGGCGGCATGGAGATCGACGCCACGCCGCATGCTCATATAGCCGGTAAAAAACGTGTGATTATCGCAAAATCCCGGACAAATCAGGCGATCGCCAAGTTCGATAAAGCGAGTACTTTCACCTCTCCAGGGTTGAATATCTTCCCCATTCGCTATCATCGCCGCGATAGCGCCATTTTTAATGACGACATATCCGCTAAATAGCTCATTTCTGGCAGCAGTAAAAATAGCATCAGAACGTAAAATCAAATCAGCAGCTTCACTATGCATATTTCTTTCCTCACGGAAAAAGCGCACGAATCCCCGTTTCCGCCCGGCAAGCGGACGGAAATCAGTACGGAAAAATGAGAGAGGGCGTTATAGGTTAGTAGTGAGTCCCGTAGCCAAACGCCCCTTCTTTCAGGCAAATTTGTGCCGAGAAAGCTGCTGCTTTTTGCAGGCTATTGGTAATCGCTTCGCGCTTGTTACCCGTAGGTTGGGCCAGAAAATGGCAAACGAAAGCGGTAATAAAAGCATCACCTGCGCCCATTGTATCGATTGGAGTGACGTAATCGGGCGCCTGCTGATACCAATCCTGCCCGTCAAATAAAATCGCGCCTTCATCCCCACGCGTCGCGCAGACAATGCGACTCCCGCTGGCCTGCGCCTGTTGCACAATTTCACGCGTTTGCGCCAGGCTGTAGTCAGCGCATGAGAAGAATGCGAAGTCGACGTAACGGCACAGCGGCAGCGCCTGCTCCAGTACAAAGTCATCTGAAAAATCGAAAGAGACAGGAATGTTGAGCTTGCGTAACTGAGGTAATTGCGTCTCCATGTAGCTGTAACAACCGCTATGGATCAGATCAAACTCACGCAGGTATTGCTCATGCTGAAAAATAAAATCCATCGAAGTTGTCTTACGAATCCCCCCGGCGTTCGAACCAAGAAATATCCGTTCTCCCTCTTCGATTTTCAGCTGCGCACAGCCGTTCTCCCCGGCCACCTGCAGACAGTGGGGCCACTTGACGCCAACTTTATCCAGCACCTGCATAACGTGCTCCGCAGCGGCATCATTACCAAAAATCCCCAGATAGGCCGCATTGTGTCCCAACATGGCCGCATAAGCGGCAAAGTTCAACGCATTTCCACCGGGATACATGGTCTGAGTATGGGCGTATTTATCGACGACGTTATCGCCAATTCCAATCACATTCATCATAATTCCCCTTAGTATTCCACCAGCCCCATATAGCGGCGGGTATCCAATGGATGCTGACGAATGTCGGCAAGCGCAGAACGATATTCACACATGATGCTGTAAAACAGCACCGGGTTGAAAAACTCCACGACTGACGGAGGGAGAACCCCGATGCCCAGTTCTTTAGCATCAACGACTTCCACTTTCTCTGCATACTTGGTGAGGAAGACCAAAGCTCGCTCATCCATCGCCCGCGTACGGCCTTCGTTCATTAATAAAATAAACGGCGTCTCTTTATCCGTAACTTCGAAAGGCCCGTGGAAGTACTCACCGGAGTGAATAGGTGCGGCATGTAGCCATTGCATTTCCATTAGTGAGCAGATAGCAAAACCATAAGCATGGCCGTAAGAAGCTCCGCTGGAGAGGATATAGAAGAGTTTTTCATCCTGATATTTTTGGGCAAAACGCTGGCAGCGATCCGCAACCTGCTGACGGCCATGAGCAATGACGCCGTTAATTTGGGCCATTCCCTGTTGGAAATCAGCGTAATTATCGAAACCTTCAACCTGCTGCAGCGTATCAACGCACAGATTGAGGATAATCGCCATCGGATTATCGACCACATTAGTATCGTTACCCCAGGCATAGAGAATGTTGTGGCTGGCGTATTCGATCAGCTGTGCCTGAGCGTTGTGAGTCAGCGTAATAGTATGCGCTTGATGCTGCTGTGCAAGCTTAGCCGCAGCGACGGATTCTGGCGTGTTGCCCCCGTGCGAACAGACGATAACCAGCGAATTCACCCCCAACGTTTTTGGCGTCGCGTAGACAAACTCATTGGCGGTATACATGCCTACATGAAGCGTTGTCGCCTCGCTATCAAGAAAGTATTTAGCCGGATACATATCCACTAATGACCCGCCGCAGGCCACAAGGAACACCTGGCGGATTCCGCCTTTATCTTCTATCTCTTTCGCAACGGCATTAATTATTTCTTTAGTATTCATATAGTAATAACTCCATATCTCACTATTGATTGTTCAAATTAACGGAAACAACATTAATACGTTATATAACGTATTAATGAGATCGCCATCAAAATTTGCACAATGCGCGCGGTATGAGCATTTGGCTGAAGCATCAAATGAGAGGGAATAAGAAGTAAAAAATTGGGAATAGCTAGAAAAAACAAAGGCTAACAATGGTCACAAGACGACAATTGCTAGCCTTGGGTAAAAATACGCTCGTCAACTAAACCATCAGCATCTTCACAACCGCTTTGCGCACCTTCGCCGGTGCGCCAACCGCGCATAGCGGCTTATGCACTTCGCCGGGATAGAACACGACAAAGTCGCCTTCGCTGAGAATCACGGTTTTTTCCTGCGCCCCTTCAGCCAGGAAAGCGATGTCTTTATCCGCCAGCCAGTCGGTATCCGGCTCGCCGGCAGGGAGAACGCTAAAGGTCATGCCCTCCTGACCTTTCAATACAATCTGGATGTCCAGGTAGCGGGCGTGATACTCGGCGCGGCGGTCGGCCATCGGCTCGGTAGTATCTTCAGAAATGAGATAAAACAGATTGTTACCGTCAATATCATGTTTACCCAGCGGCGTCGCGTCGGTGACATGGGCTTTCACGTATTCAATAGCTTTGCGCAGAGACTCCGGCAACCCGCTTTGCAGATGGTGAATATTTCCAACGATCATAGTAACCTCAAATGTAAAACAGCTTTTCATTTTCAGGTTTTATACCCCCCTTCTGACTGCCATACCACCACTTTTTACGGGATTTTTGCGTTAACGCATGATTACCCAGGCAAACGTTTACCTGTTTGTGGATTAATCGCTTGATCCGAAAAATGAGCTGCGTATAATGCCACCCGTTTTGCCGGGAGGAATTATGGTTCAGTGTGTACGACATCGCGTCTTACCGCGTCTGAGAACAGACGCTGGCCTGCCGTTTTTCCTTTCCGTTGCATCCGTATTCGTAAAGCCCCTTTTTTAAGGGGCTTTTTTTTTGCCCAGGCGTCAGGAGATAAACATGGCTAACCCGCTATTCCAAAAACATATCATTTCCATAAACGATCTCAGCCGCGAAGACCTTGAACTGGTACTGGCGACCGCTGCAAAACTGAAAGCAAATCCACAGCCGGAGCTGCTCAAGCATAAAGTGATTGCCAGCTGCTTTTTTGAAGCGTCGACCCGCACACGCCTGTCTTTTGAAACCGCCATGCACCGCCTGGGCGCCAGCGTGGTCGGTTTCTCAGACAGCAGCAACACCTCGCTGGGCAAAAAAGGCGAAACCCTGGCCGACACCATCTCGGTCATCAGCACCTACGTCGATGCTATCGTGATGCGCCACCCGCAGGAAGGCGCGGCGCGCCTGGCGACCGAGTTCTCCGGCGGTATTCCGGTACTCAACGCCGGCGATGGCGCTAACCAGCATCCGACGCAGACCCTGCTCGATCTCTTCACCATTCAGGAGACGCAGGGCCGTCTGGAAAATCTTAACGTGGCGATGGTCGGCGACCTGAAGTATGGCCGTACCGTCCACTCCCTGACGCAGGCGCTGGCGAAATTTAACGGCAATCGCTTCTACTTTATCGCGCCGGACGCGCTGGCCATGCCGCAGTACATTCTCGATATGCTCGACGAAAAAGGCATTGCCTGGAGCCTGCATAACGCGATTGAAGAGGTGATGGAAGAGGTGGACATTCTGTATATGACTCGCGTACAGAAAGAGCGTCTCGACCCGTCAGAATATGCCAACGTCAAGGCGCAGTTTGTTCTGCGCGCCGCCGACCTGGAAGGCGCCCGTGAGAATATGAAGGTGCTGCATCCGCTGCCGCGCATTGACGAAATTACCACCGATGTTGATAAAACGCCGCACGCCTGGTACTTCCAGCAGGCGGGCAACGGCATCTTCGCGCGCCAGGCGTTACTGGCACTGGTACTGAATAGCGATCTGGCACTGTAAGGGGAAATAAAGATGACACACGACAATAAATTACAGGTAGAAGCCATCAAACGTGGCACCGTTATCGACCATATCCCGGCGCAGGTCGGTTTTAAACTGCTGACGCTGTTCAAACTAACCGAAACGGATCAGCGCATCACCATCGGCCTGAACCTGCCGTCAGGCGAAATGGGCCGTAAGGATTTAATCAAAATTGAGAACACCTTCCTGACCGATGAGCAGGTCAACCAGCTCTCTCTGTATGCGCCTCAGGCCACGGTGAACCGCATTGATGAGTATGAAGTCGTTGGTAAATCACGACCGAATCTGCCGGACCGTATCAATAACGTGCTGGTATGCCCGAACAGCAACTGCATCAGCCACGCCGAGCCGGTATCCTCCAGCTTTGCGGTGAAGAAACGTGAAAACGATATCGCGCTGAAGTGCAAATACTGTGAAAAAGAATTTTCACATCATGTCGTGCTGGCAAACTAAATTTATTAGCGTCATCAGGAGCAGCCCCGAAAAGGGGCCTGTTCCTGAAAGCATCATATACATTAAACGCGCGGCTGCCATTTCAATGTTCGTTTGAAAAGGCATCACTCTGTCTCAGTTTATTATCATTTACGATCGTCTCACCTCATTGCTAAAATGAGTCATTATTTATATTCATCATTAAATATCATCGATATTGCTCCGGTATTTTTCGCTTTATACACTGCATAAACGCTTTCCAATAATTAATCATTGTTCACTGGATGAATTATGCAACTGAAGAAATTATCGATATATACCGCCGCATTATTATTTACCTCCTCGGCGTTGGCTCATGGCTACGTGGCGTTTCCGCCCAGTCGGGCCTATCAATGTAATACAGGCAAAAACAGCGACTGCGGTTCAGTACAGTGGGAGCCGCAAAGCGTTGAGCAAGCGAGCGGTTTTCCTGAAGGCGCAATGCCGCCGGACGGTCAGCTAGCCAGCGCGGGTAAAGCCAACTTCTCGCAGCTTGATAGCCAGAGCCCGACTCGCTGGGCTAAAAGCGCAATAAAGAGCGGGGAAAATAACTTCATCTGGCACCATTCTGCCCCCCATAAAACTACCAACTGGCGTTATTACATAACCAAACAGAACTGGGACCAAAATAAGCCGCTGACGCGCAGCGATTTTGAAAGTAAGCCCTTCTGTCAAATTGACGGTAACGGCATGACGCCGGCTATTGAGGTCACCCACTCATGTAATGTGCCAGAGCGTACCGGTTATCAGGTTATTTATGCAGTCTGGGAAATCGCCGATACGGCAAATAGTTTTTATCAGGCCATTGACGTCGATTTTGGCGGTACCGGCGATGACGCTGAGAACAGTTCCCTCTGGACAACGCAGCTTACCGGTCAGCTGAGCGGAAAAGATCTTCATGCTGGTGATAAAGTCATTGCCCATTTCTTTAATGCCAGCGGAGAGGTTCATTCGCTGCAAACGGAATTGACTATTGCCAGCGAAGCGCAAGGGAAATCCAGCCAATGGTCTTACGATTTGGCGGAAGTCATTAATACCGCACACCATGATAGCCTGCGTGCCGGAGTAAAAGACGGCAGTGGCAACATTAATCCCATCTATGGCGTTAACCAGGTGTATGCGCCGCAAGGCAGCGCGTTGCAAAGCGTCACGCTGAGTTATAGCGATTCGCAAGCGGACGATACCGCAAAAGAATCCCTGAGCCTCAGCAACGTCGCCGCAACCCCCATCGAAAACGGCAAAGCAACGGTGACTTTCAACGCCGCGGCCAAAGGCGAAATGCATCTCATCGCCGTCGTCAGCGATCATGCGGGTGCAGAGAAAGGGAGTCTCCAGCAAACGATAGATAATCGCTCTCTGCCGTTATCGATTCCACTGACCAACGTTCAGGCAGGCCATCATATGCTGCGCTACTCAGCCAGTAATGCGCAGGGCGCCATCATCAGCCAGGGTGTGATCAACCTGATGCTGGAAGAGAAGAGCGAACCAACGCCAGCGCCTGCGGGAAACTACGATTATACCTTCCCGGATAACCTGAAAAGCTATACGGCGGGAACGAAGGTCATGCAGCCTAAAAATGGCAAAGTGTACCAATGTCGTCCGTTCCCCTACAGCGGCTACTGCGTGCAGTGGAGCCAACACGCCAGCCAGTACGAGCCGGGGGTTGGCTCTGACTGGGCGATGGCCTGGACCGAAGTCGCCCAATAATTTCTCCCGGCGGCTCACGCCTTATGCGGATAGCGCCCTGCGTTATCCGCTTTTCTCCTTCGCAAAATGCGGCCTGCTTAATGATAAAGCAGCCAGCACTCTTTATAATGGCCCACGCCAGTCTGATTACATTTAAATATTTCAGGAGAACTCATGTCTAAAACTATCGCGACGGAAAATGCGCCAGCAGCCATCGGCCCGTACGTTCAGGGCGTTGATCTGGGTAACATGATCATCACTTCCGGGCAGATCCCGGTAGACCCGAAAACCGGCAGCGTGCCTGAAGAGGTTGCGGCTCAGGCGCGTCAGTCGCTGGAGAACGTGAAAGCTATCGTCGAAGCCGCGGGCCTGAAAGTGGGCGATATCGTTAAAACCACCGTTTTCGTGAAAGACCTCAACGATTTCGCAACCGTTAACGCTGCGTATGAAGCCTTCTTCACCGAGCACAAGGCCACCTTCCCGGCGCGCTCCTGCGTGGAAGTGGCGCGTCTGCCGAAAGACGTGAAGATTGAGATTGAAGCGATCGCTATTCGTCGCTAATCGTAGACAGTATGAACAAAGGCAGCCCGTGGCTGCCTTTGTTGTTTCTGCTCGTAAAGCGCCTCGCTCACTGCCAGCCGTAGCGACGGCTGTAAAAGCCCTTAACCATTTGGGTCAGGGTCATATAGCCCGCCAGGATAGCAATCAGCCATGGGAAGTAGCTTAACGGCAGCGCCTGAAGCTGTAGATACCCCGCCAGCGGCGAGAACGGCAGCGCTACCCCAACCACCATGACCAGCAGCGTCATCACGATCAGCGGCCAGGCCGCGCGGCTCTGGATAAAGGGGATCCGCCGCGTGCGGATCATATGCACGATCAGCGTCTGTGACAGCAGGCCCACCACAAACCAGCCGGACTGGAACAGGGTCTGATGTTCCGGCGTATTGGCGTGGAACACCCACCACATCAGGCAGAACGTCAGAATATCGAATATCGAACTGATCGGCCCAAAGAAGACCATAAAGCGCCCGAGATCCGCCGGGTTCCAGCGCTGCGGTTTACGGATCTGCTCATCGTCAACGTTATCAAACGGAATGGCGACCTGGGAGACATCGTACAGCAGATTCTGGATCAGCAGATGCAGCGGCAGCATCGGCAGAAACGGCAGGAAGGCGCTGGCCACCAGCACGCTGAACACGTTGCCGAAGTTGGAGCTGGCGGTCATTTTGATGTATTTGAGCATATTAGCGAAGGTCCGGCGGCCTTCAATAACTCCCTCTTCCAGCACCATCAGGCTCTTCTCCAGCAGGATGATATCCGCCGCTTCACGAGCAATGTCCACGGCGCCGTCGACGGAAATACCAATATCCGCCGCGCGCAGCGCCGGGGCGTCGTTAATGCCGTCGCCCATAAATCCCACCACGTGTCCTTCGCGTTTCAGCAGAGTCACGATACGCTCTTTGTGCAACGGCGCCAGGCGCGCAAACAGGGTGGTACGTTTTGCCAGCTCGGCCAGTTCATCATCGCTCAGCGCTTCAACCTGGCTGCCGATGACCACTTCACCCGCATCCAGACCTACTTCGTGGCAGACTTTGGCCGCCACCAGCTCGCTGTCTCCGGTCAGGATTTTGACCGTAATACCGCTGGCCTTCAGCGCTTTCAGCGCCGGGGCTGTGGTCTCTTTAGGCGGATCCAGAAAGGCGATATAGCCTTCAAGGATCAAGTCGGATTCATCCGCGCGCTGGTAGTCGCCTTCGCGGGCGGGCAGATACTTCGTCGCCACCGCCACAACGCGCAATCCCTGACGATTGAGGCTGTCGGTCACCCGACGGATGCGCCGCAGCATGGTGTCGTCCAGCGGTACGATGTCGCCGTTATAGCGCACCTGGGTCGAGACGTTGAGGATCTCCTGCAGCGCCCCTTTGCAGATCAGTTGATGAACGTTGCTCTGCTCCTGCACCACCACCGACATGCGGCGACGCTCAAAATCGAACGGGATCTCATCCACTTTCTGCCAGCGTTCCGCCAGCCCGCGCGCCGACTCCTGTTCAACGCCTTCCAGCACTGCGGTATCGAGCAGATTCTTCAGTCCGGTCTGATAGTGGCTGTTCAGCCAGGCCGTATGCAGCACGCGTTCGCTCACCTTGCCGGAGACATCGGTGTGGTTCTCCAGCACGATTTTATCCTGCGTCAGGGTACCGGTTTTATCGGTGCACAGAATATCCATCGCGCCAAAGTTCTGTATCGCGTCGAGGTGCTTGACGATCACTTTCTGTTTTGACAGCTTCACCGCCCCGCGCGCCAGGGTCGAGGTGACGATCATCGGCAGCATCTCCGGGGTCAGACCCACCGCGACGGAGAGCGCGAACAGCGCCGCCTCCCACCAGTCGCCTTTGGTATAGCCGTTAATCAGCAGCACAACCGGCGTCATCACCAGCATAAAGCGGATCAGCAGCATGCTGACCCGGCTGATCCCTTTCTGAAAGGCGTTCGGCTCGCTTTCCTGCTCGCTGACGCGGCCAGCCAGTTGACCAAACCAGGTACCGCCGCCGGTGGCGAAAACAATCGCCTGCGCCGAACCGCTCACCACGTTGGTGCCCATAAAGCACAGAGTGTCGCACTCCAGCGGGTTCGTCTGCAGCGGGTCGCGGGTATGGGCGACTTTTTCAACCGGCAGCGATTCACCGGTCAACGATGCCTGGGCGACAAACAGATCGCGCGCCTGAATAACGCGCAGGTCTGCGGGGATCATGTCTCCCGCCGATAGCTTAACGATATCCCCCGGCACCAGCTGGTCGATGGGCAGCTCGCACCAGCGGCTTTCACCCTGCTCATTCACCACCCGCAGTACCGTCGCGGTATTGCTGACCATCGCCTTCAGGGCGTCCGCCGCTTTGGTCGAGCGGGCTTCCTGGATAAAGTTCAGCAGCGTGGAGATCCCCACCATCAGGGCGATGACCGCCGCGGCAAACAGATCTTCCGTCGAGTAGGAGACGATACCCAGGACGGTCAACAGCAGGTTGAAGGGGTTGCGATAGCAGCTCCACAGATGCACCCACCAGGGTGACGGCTTCTGCGCCGGGATCTGGTTTTCGCCATACCGGGCGATTTTCTGCGCCACTTCGCCTGCATTGAGCCCTTCCGGATGGCTGGCGAAAGCGCGCCAGATTTCATTATCATCCATTGCCGCGACGTTCAGGCACTGCTTGCCAAGAGAATCGGGGATTGGCGCGCTCGCCATATTGCGGGCATCAGGAAGCGGATCGCGCTGGACTAAACGATGCGGTAAATGGCGGCCAAGCTGGGCGAACAGCTGGCGGGTAAAATTTTTCAACATAAACGGTCCCTCCGCGCTCGCACGAGCGAACGCAGCGCTAACGACAGGCGCAAGTCAACCTTACCTGTCAGGCATGTTATTTTTATGGCAGGGACATCAAAGACATCGCTGCTTTACGCTTCCGGTAAAGCAGCGCTAAGCAGATTTACCGGAAAAAGTGGTAGCTCCATCGAGGATGAGGAGTGGGATCGGGGTCCATAAAATCTCCGGTAAATGAATACAAACGGCGCGAATTATAACGTCACCGATAATCTATTTGTGGCTATTATGGCGATGATACCCCCCGGCAACTAAACCAGACGTAAACCAGACTTTGCTCATTGTGGTTTCGTTGAGTAGCATTAGGCTCACTTTAAGCGGACTACAACGAGAACCCTGCATGCAAAACCGGCTGACCATCAAAGATATCGCGCGCTTAAGCGGCGTCGGGAAATCGACGGTATCGCGCGTGCTTAATAACGAAAGCGGCGTTAGCGAACGTACTCGCCAGCGAGTCGAAGCGGTGATGCAGCAGCACGGTTTTTCACCCTCTCGTTCTGCCAGGGCGATGCGCGGCCAGAGCGACAAAGTGGTGGCGATTATCGTCACGCGTCTGGATTCATTGTCGGAAAACCTTGCCGTCCAGACCATGCTGCCCGCCTTTTACGAGCAGGGCTACGATCCGATTATGATGGAAAGCCAGTTCTCCCCGGCGCTGGTAGAGGAGCATCTCGGCATGCTCGCCCGGCGCAATATCGACGGCGTGGTGCTGTTTGGTTTTACCGGCATCCATGAAGAGATGCTCACCCCGTGGCGGGAGACGCTGGTGCTGCTGGCCCGCGACGCGCCGGGCATCGCCTCCGTGTGCTATGACGATGAAGGGTCGATCAGGATGCTGATGCAGCGCCTGTACGATCGCGGGCATCGCCACATTAGCTTCCTCGGCGTTCCGCACAGCGACGTCACCACCGGGCAGCGCCGCCACCATGCCTACCTCGATTTCTGCCGTCAAAAGCACCTCTCGCCCCTTGCCGCTCTGCCGGGCCTGGGCATGAAGCAGGGCTACGAAAACGTCGCCTGCCTGCTGTCGGCTGAAACCAGCGCGCTGGTCTGCGCCACCGACACCCTCGCGCTGGGGGCCAGCAAATATCTCCAGCAACAGGGAATCGATCATCTCCAGCTTGCCAGCGTCGGCAGCACGCCGCTGATGAAGTTTCTCCACCCGGAGATCCTGACCGTCGATCCCGGCTACGCCGAGTCCGGACGCCAGGCGGCTAAGCAGCTGATCGAGCAGATCGCCGGCAGTCGGGAGCCTCGTCAAATCGTCATTCCCGCCGTACTGAATTAAGCCAGTCTTAACGATTTATGTGATCTTCGCTGCGTTTCGGGAACGTTCCCATTTTGCAATTCAAACGGAGCGAGTAGGATCCGCTGCAAGTTAAATGCAACCTCTCCCCTCGGTCATGAGGCCTCATCATGAGTAAAGTAAATCAGCAGGACATCGATAAACTTATCGAACTGGTGGGCGGACGCGATAATATCGCCACCGTCAGCCACTGTATTACCCGTCTGCGCTTTGTGCTGAATAATCCAGCCATTGCCAAACCAAAAGAAATTGAACAACTACGCATGGTGAAGGGCTGCTTTACCAACGCCGGTCAGTTCCAGGTGGTGATCGGTACCGAGGTTGGCGACTACTATAAAGCGCTACTGGCGACCACCGGCCAGGCCAGCGCGGATAAAGAGCAGGCCAAAAAAGCCGCACGCCAGAATATGAAGTGGCATGAACAGCTCATTTCACATTTCGCGGAGATCTTCTTCCCGCTGCTACCTGCGCTGATCAGCGGCGGCCTGATCTTAGGCTTCCGCAACGTGATCGGCGATCTGCCAATGAGCAACGGCCAGACGCTGGCGCAGATGCATCCGTCGCTGAAAACCCTTTATGACTTCCTGTGGCTGATTGGCGAGGCGATCTTCTTCTACCTGCCGGTGGGTATCTGCTGGTCTGCGGTAAAGAAAATAGGCGGCACGCCGATCCTCGGCATCGTGCTGGGCGTTACGTTAGTTTCTCCGCAGCTGATGAACGCCTACCTGCTGGGCCAGCAGGTGCCGGAGGTATGGAACTTCGGCCTCTTCACTATCGCGAAGGTAGGCTACCAGGCGCAGGTTATTCCGGCCTTGATGGCGGGGCTGGCGCTCGGCTTTATCGAAACGCGGTTGAAACGCCTCGTGCCTGACTACCTCTATCTGGTTGTCGTGCCGGTCTGTTCACTGATCCTGGCGGTCTTCCTCGCGCACGCCTTTATCGGACCGGTTGGCCGCATGATTGGCGACGGCGTGGCCTGGGCCGTGCGTCATCTGTTAACCGGCAGCTTTGCGCCGATTGGCGCCGCGCTGTTCGGCTTCCTGTACGCCCCGCTGGTGATCACCGGAGTCCATCAGACCACGCTCGCCATCGATATGCAGATGATTCAAAGCATGGGCGGTACGCCGGTATGGCCGCTGATTGCGTTGTCCAACATCGCTCAGGCGTCGGCAGTGGTGGGGATAATCATCGCCAGCCGTAAACAGAACGAACGCGAAATCTCCGTTCCGGCCGCCATTTCCGCCTATCTCGGCGTGACGGAACCCGCTATGTACGGTATCAATCTGAAATACCGCTTCCCGATGCTTTGCGCGATGGTCGGCTCCGGTCTTGCCGGGCTGCTGTGCGGACTGAACGGTGTGATGGCCAACGGCATCGGCGTCGGTGGCCTGCCGGGCATTCTCTCTATTCAACCCACCTACTGGCAGGTTTACGCACTGGCGATGGCCATTGCCGTGATTGTGCCGATTGTCCTGACGACGGTCGTTTACCAGCGCAAATTCCGCCAGGGCACCTTACAGATTGTCTGACATCTTATTTTCGGGGCGCGCTGTCGCCCCCCTTTTTTGTAGCAGGAACGCAATATGAATACCCTTCCCCTCTGGTGGCAAAACGGCGTTATTTATCAAATCTATCCGAAGAGTTTCCAGGATACGACCGGCACCGGTACCGGCGATCTGCGCGGTGTCACCTCCCGCCTCGACTATCTGCAAAAGCTTGGCGTTGACGCTATCTGGCTGACGCCGTTCTACGTCTCACCGCAGGTGGATAACGGCTACGATGTGGCCAACTATACCGCTATCGACCCCGCCTACGGCACGCTGGACGATTTCGACGAGCTGGTGGCTCAGGCGAAGGCGCGAGGAATTCGTATCGTGCTGGATATGGTGCTGAACCACACTTCGACCGAGCATGCCTGGTTCCGGGAAGCGCTCAGCAAAGAGAGTCCGTATCGCCAGTTCTATATCTGGCGCGACGGCGAGCCGACCACCCCGCCGAACAACTGGCAATCTAAGTTTGGCGGCAACGCCTGGCAGTGGCACGCCGAAAGCGAGCAGTACTATCTGCATCTGTACGCCGTTGAGCAGGCGGATCTGAACTGGGAAAACCCTGCCGTGCGCGCAGAACTGAAAAAAGTCTGCGAATTTTGGGCCGATCGCGGCGTCGACGGCCTGCGCCTCGACGTGATCAATGTTATCTCCAAAGACCAGTCCTTCCCGTCCGATACCGCTGGCGATGGCCGCCGCTTTTATACCGACGGTCCGCGAGCGCACGAATTTTTGCAGGAGATGAGCCGCGATGTCTTCACCCCGCGAAATCTGATGACGGTGGGCGAAATGTCCTCCACCACGCTTGAACATTGCCAAAAATATGCGGCGCTCGACGGCAGCGAACTCTCGATGACCTTTAACTTCCACCATCTGAAGGTGGACTACCCCGGCGGAGAGAAGTGGACGCTGGCGCGACCGGATTTTGTGGCGTTGAAATCGCTGTTCAGGCACTGGCAGCAGGGAATGCACAATCGCGCCTGGAATGCGCTGTTCTGGTGTAACCACGATCAGCCGCGCATCGTCTCCCGTTTCGGTGATGAAGGGGAATACCGCGTCCCGGCGGCGAAAATGCTGGCGATGGTGCTGCACGGCATGCAGGGCACGCCCTATATTTATCAGGGCGAAGAGATTGGCATGACTAATCCGCACTTTACGCGCATCACCGATTATCGCGACGTTGAGAGCCACAACATGTATATCGAACGCGCGGCTCAAGGCCGGGACGCGGATGAACTGTTGGCGATTCTGGCCAGTAAATCGCGCGATAACAGCCGCACGCCCATGCAGTGGAACCGCGGTGAAAACGGCGGATTCACCGCAGGCGAGCCGTGGATTGCGCTGTGCGACAACTATCGCGAGATTAACGCCGAAGCAGCGCTGGCGGACCCGGAATCCGTGTTTTATGCCTATCAGCAGCTGATTGCGCTGCGCAAGAGCACGCCGGTGCTGACCTGGGGCGATTACCAAGACCTGCTGCCGGAACATCCGTCGCTGTGGTGCTACCGCCGTCAGTGGCAGGGACAAACGCTGGTCGTCGTGGCGAACCTGAGCCGCGAGTTCCAGCGCTGGCAGCCGGAAGCCATGAGTGGCGACTGGCGGACGCTCATGAGCAACTACGCGGAAGCGGCGAACCGCCCTGCCGATATGACCCTGCGCCCGTTTGAAGCGGTATGGTGGCTGCAGGAGTAACCCCCTCCCCGGCTTGCGCTACGCTTAGCCGGGCTACCGATTCACAGCCGTCTGCGGGCCGGTAGCCCGGGCAGGCGCGTCAAGCGCCGCCTCCGGGAATACGCTTTAAATACGGTCAGCCGCCGACAGCGTCGCGCTGGCCTCCGGCTGCGCGGACGCCTGCTCTTCTTTCGCCTTCAGGCGATCCCATACCAGGAAGAACGGATAGTAGATCACCAGCGAGATCGCCAGGTTCACCACCTGCAGCACCGCGCCGGAAATATGCCCTCCGGTCGCCAGATAGCCGCTCATAAAAATAGGCGTGGTAAACGGTAGCGCAATCCCCGCCGGCTTCATTACCAGCCCGGTGGCCATCGCGGTATACGAGACAATCACCAGCAGGACCGGCGTCAAAATAAACGGCAGGAAAAAGTACGGGTTCATCACCAGCGGAATGCCGAATACCATCGGCTCGCTGATATTAAACAGCGCCCCCGGCGCGGCGATTTTTCCCAGCTGTTTCATCTGCTGGCTACGGCTGCGCAGCAGCATAAAAATCACCAGCCCCAGCAGCGCACCGGTACCGCCGGGCGCAATCCACAGATCATAAAACTGCTGGGTAATGATATGCGGGATCGGCAGTCCATTCTGAAACGCTTCCAGGTTTTCCGACATATTCGACAGCCAGACCGGGCGAATAAACACCAGCACAATGGTGTCGCCGTGCAGCCCCAGGGTCCACAGGATACCAATCAGGATCACCGAGATAATCATCCCCGGCAGCGAACCGCCGACGTGCGACATGGGAATACCGATAAGGGTGGTAATCATGCTATTGATATCGCCGAACGGCGAAGCTTCAACGATCAGGCGCAGCGCCAGCACCACGGCCAGCACGCAGAAACCGGGGATCAGGGCGAGAAAAGATTTCGCCACCGCGGGCGGTACGCCGTCCGGCATGCGGATCACCAGATTACGGCTGGCCACCAGGCGATAAATCTCTGTAGAGAGCAGCGAAATCACAATCGCCACAAACAGTCCCTGGCTGCCAATCATCCCCACCGGCAGCACGTCTTTGACGATTTGCGCCGCTGAACCGTCTGCCGGCGTAAAGAGCGTCACCTGGGGGATTGTCATCACAAACGCCACCAGCGACATCGCCCCGGCGCTTAGCGGATCCAGGGTGCGATATTTCTCCGCCAGCCGGTAGGCAATGCCGAAGGCGGAGAGCAGCGCCATGATGTCATAGGTCGCTTTGACCGGGTACAGCATCTTATCGCGCCAGGCATCGCCAAACACGCTGGCCATCAGCTCACCGTAACCAGGGATCGGCAGATAAGCGAATATCAGGAAAAACGAACCGATCAGCATAAACGGCATATTAAGGATAATGCCGTCACGTACCGACAGGACATGCTTCTGCCCGCCGATTTTCAGCGCGGCGGGCATGACATAGCGTTCAATAAATGAAGTACGAGACATAGTGGTATCCCCGAAGGCGGAAAAGTTTAGTTAAACTGCGTTAACCAGGGGCGGTTGATGGTTAACACCTCATCAAGCAGCGCCCGGGCATCGGTCACATTCCCGACCAGCGGGTTACTCACCAGCGCCAGCAGCGCGCTATCCCGGCAGCCGTGGACCGCGGCCTCAATCGTCAAGCGCTCGAAGGCTTTCACCTGTTGCGTCAGTCCGTTCATGATCGGCGGCAGCGCGCCAAAGGCCAGCGGTCGTGCGCCCTGCGCGTCAATAATGCTGTTAATTTCCACCACCGCATCATCATCGAAGCCGTGAATCGCGCCGTTGTTGCGGGTGTTGACGACCATCTCCTTGCCAAGATTGTTGTAGATGGCGTTAATCAGCTCCACCGCCACTTCGGAGTAGTACGCACCGCCGCGGAAGCTCAGCTGTTCGGGCTTTTCATCCAGATCGGGCCGGGCATAGATATCAAACAGCTCCTGTTCCACCTTCATCACCTGCTCTGCGCGGGTGCCTTTGGTTTTTGCCGCTTCAATCTCTTCCGCCAGCATCGCCGGCGTCAGCCAGTAATAGCGATGATAGGGACAGGGGATCGCCTTCAGGGCCCGCAGAAACTCCGCCGGCCACGGCAGCGATTGAATATTGTTCATCGAGAGCGATTGACCGTCACACAGCATGTCGATGACCTTGCTGGTCACCTCTTCCCGCCCCTGCATCACCTTGTGTACCCAGACCATATGATTCAGCCCGGCGAAGCTCAGCCGAACCTCCTCTTCTTTTGCGTCCAGCATTCCGGCAATCATATGCTGCATATTGATGGGCACGTTGCACAGGCCGATGATTTTGGCGCTGCTGTAGCGACTCACCGCTTCCGTCACAATCCCGGCCGGATTGGTAAAATTGAGGATAAAGGCATCGGGCGCCAGCGCTTCCACCTTGCGGGCAACCTGTAAAATCACCGGAATAGTGCGCAGCGCTTTGGCAAATCCGCCGACGCCGGTAGTTTCCTGGCCCAGCAGCTGATACTTCAGCCCCAGACGCTCATCCGCCGCCCGCGCCGCCAGCTGACCAACCCGCAGCTGAGTCAGCACAAATTTAGCGCCGCGAATGGCCTCATCCAGGCTGAAATGCACGCTGACCTTAACCTGTTCGAGGCCATGGCGCTTAAACATACGCTGGGTCAGCGCGGCGATAATCGCCACTTTCTCGCGCCCGGCGTCAACATCGACCAGCGCCAGCTCCGTGACCGGAATCTGCTGATGGCGAAGGATGATGCCTTCGATAAGTTCCGGCGTATAGCTGCTGCCGCCGCCGATTACAGCTATTTTCAATGCTTGCATAGTGGCCTCATTTTTGGCGTACAGATCCCCGCGCAAGGCCGCAGTGGCTTTGCGAAATGAACGCGTTGATGGGATAGCGTTAGTGGTTCAGCAGAGCGAGCGCTTTATCCAGTACGGCGGCCCCGCGCATCATGCCGTAATCCGCCATGTCGATCACCGCCACGGCTTTTCCGTGCGGGGCAGCAAGCTCCGTCAACCGGGCCGCTTCATATTTCACCTGCGGCCCCAGCAAAATCACGTCGGCATTGGGCAACTCGCGCTCAAACTCGGCGACGGGTACAGCGTAAATCTCCAGCGCCAGCGCGCGCTGTTGCGCCTCGGCTTTCATTTTGTTAACCAGCATGCTGGTGGACATTCCAGCGGCGCAGCACAGGACAATACGTGGCATAATTCCTCCCCATGGGTTTTGCTTGAGCGAGTGCTAAACAGGCACCATCGACTATAGGGCGAGGTGCGGGTACAGAAGAAGGCTATATGAAAATTTTTTTCACGTACGTGATCGAGGCGTTATTTTTCATCCTTATAATTGCCCATAAAAAGCCGAATCAGCAATAATCCCAGGCATTACGCGTGATTAAGTGGTATAAAAAGCCATCATTATTTGAAAAATATTTTCAATCTGGCGGTGGCAGAGAGAGGCTGAAAGCATGGATATCGTAGGACAGTTACAGGAAGGCATGACTCGCTTAAGCGCTCAGGAATCGAAGGTCGCGGCATTTATTCTGCAGAATTTAAGTTTTACCGCCAGCGCCTCGATTGATGAACTGGCGGCGCGCGCTGGCGTGAGCGCAGCCACGATTACCCGCTTTGCCCGCTCCGTAGGCTGCGAGGATATTCGTGATTTGCGTAAGCAGCTGGCGCAGGCTTGCGAACGGCGCACCGGTTGGCTAAACGAAGAGAGCGCCGCGCTGCCCGCCGCGTGGCGCGACAAATTAAGCCTGATTAGCACAAGTCTGGAACAACAGCTGGTAAGCACCCCCGAATCTACGCTGCAAAAGCTGCGCACGCGTCTGCAAAATGCCCGCGCCGTACACTGTTTCGCCCTTGGCGCACAGGATATTGCGCTGGCCACGCTGCTCCAGCACCAGTTGCTCTCCATCGGGATCGTGATGAATCTCTGCCAGGACAGCGCCCTGATGCGCATGATAGCCAGTACCCTTAGTGACGATCATCTTCTGCTGGTGCTGGCAACCGGCGAGGCCGATGCGATTTTGCAGGGCGCGACCCTGCTGGCCCGGGTACAAGAAGCGACAATTTTCGCCCTCACTCCCGCCGACCATTCATTAAGCAATATGGCCTCCGCGCTGCTGCCCCTGCCCGAGAATGCACAAGCCGCCCGCTACGCCCTGCTGCTGCTGGTCGACCTGCTTAACGACGCGCTGCTCGCCTGACGTTATCCCTATCGGGCCTGAATTTCCTGCGTTCAGGCCCCATTCTTGCTTATTTTATAAGCGGATAAATTTACATTAAGCGCAAGCGCCCATCATTCCTGCTCTCCTCTTTTTACTTTGTTCTGCATCAATAAAATTGCAAACATCTTTGATGCAAAGCACTACATATAGAACTTAAAATGCGCCCCGGCCCCACATATTGTATTAATAGTCTATTATGTCACCACAACCCATCGTACCCGGGCGGTGATGGGATGTGGATAAAAAGGGCCGGGATCGGAGGGAAACGGCGGCAGCTATAGCGCCCCGGGACTTCGGTTAACCTTCCGCCTCTGTGGATAACCTGTTCTATAAAAAGTATGGAGTGATCATGACACCGCATGTGATGAAACGCGATGGCTGTAAAGTGCCGTTCAAGTCAGAGCGCATTAATGAAGCAATTCTACGTGCAGCTAAAGCAGCGGGAGTCGATGACGCAGACTATTGCGCCACCGTCGCAGAAGTCGTTAGCCAGCAAATGCAGGGCCGCACCCAGGTTGATATCAACGAGATCCAGACCGCCGTTGAGAATCAGCTGATGTCCGGCCCTTACAAGCAGCTGGCGCGTGCCTACATTGAATATCGCCACGACCGCGATAGCCAGCGTGAAAAACGCGGTCGTCTGAACCAGGAAATTCGCGGCCTGGTTGAGCAGACCAACTCGGCGTTACTCAACGAGAACGCCAACAAAGACAGTAAAGTTATTCCTACCCAGCGCGATCTGCTGGCGGGTATCGTGGCTAAACACTATGCGCGTCAGCACCTGCTGCCGCATGATGTAGTGATGGCGCACGAGCGCGGCCTGATCCACTATCACGATCTCGACTATTCGCCATTCTTCCCGATGTTCAACTGCATGCTGATCGATCTTAAAGGCATGCTGACGCAGGGTTTTAAAATGGGCAACGCCGAGATTGAGCCGCCGAAGTCCATCTCTACCGCCACCGCGGTAACGGCGCAGATTATCGCGCAGGTCGCCAGCCATATTTATGGCGGCACGACCATCAACCGCATCGATGAAGTGCTGGCGCCGTTTGTTACCGAAAGCTTCAATAAGCACCGTAAAATTGCCGAAGAGTGGCAAATCCCCGACGCCGAAGGTTATGCCCGTTCCCGCACCGAGAAAGAGTGCTACGACGCCTTCCAGTCGCTGGAATATGAAGTGAACACCCTGCATACCGCCAACGGTCAGACGCCGTTCGTCACCTTCGGTTTCGGCCTCGGTACCAGCTGGGAATCGCGTCTGATTCAGCAGTCCATTCTGCGCAATCGCATCGCGGGACTCGGTAAAAATCGCAAAACGGCGGTGTTCCCCAAGCTGGTCTTCGCCATTCGCGACGGCCTGAACCATAAGTTTGGCGACGCGAACTACGACATTAAACAGCTGGCGCTGGAGTGCGCGAGCAAGCGCATGTATCCGGATATCCTCAACTACGATCAGGTCGTGAAGGTGACCGGCTCGTTCAAAACCCCGATGGGCTGCCGCAGCTTCCTCGGCGTGTGGGAAAACGAGGACGGCGAACAGGTGCACGATGGCCGCAACAACCTCGGCGTTATCAGCCTCAACCTGCCGCGTATTGCCCTGGAAGCCCGCGGCGACGAAGCTGTGTTCTGGAAACTTCTGGATGAGCGTCTGCAGCTGGCGCGTAAAGCGCTGATGACCCGCATCGCCCGTCTGGAAGGAGTGAAGGCTCGCGTTGCGCCGATTCTGTATATGGAAGGGGCCTGCGGCGTGCGCCTGAAAGCGGATGACGACGTTTCGGAGATTTTCAAAAACGGCCGCGCGTCGATTTCTCTTGGCTATATCGGTATCCATGAAACCATCAACGCGCTGTTCGGCAATAAGCCTATGTACGATAGCGAAGCGCTGCGTGAAAAAGGCGTCGCCATCGTTCAGCGTCTGCGCGAAGCGGTAGACCAGTGGAAAGACGAGACCGGCTACGGCTTTAGCCTGTACAGCACGCCGAGCGAAAATCTCTGCGACCGCTTCTGCCGTCTGGACACCGCTGAGTTCGGCGTGATCGAAGGCGTCACCGACAAAGGATATTACACCAACAGCTTCCACCTCGATGTGGAGAAGAAGGTGAACCCGTACGATAAAATCGATTTTGAAGCGCCTTACCCGCCGCTGGCTAACGGGGGCTTTATTTGCTACGGCGAGTACCCGAATATTCAGCACAACCTGCGGGCGCTGGAAGACGTGTGGGATTATAGCTATCAGCACGTGCCCTATTACGGGACCAATACGCCTATCGATGAGTGCTACGAGTGCGGTTTTACCGGTGAGTTCGAGTGTACCAGCAAAGGCTTCACCTGCCCGAAATGCGGCAACCACGATGCCTCTCGCGTGTCGGTAACCCGCCGGGTATGCGGTTATCTCGGAAGCCCGGACGCCCGCCCGTTCAACGCCGGCAAGCAGGAAGAAGTGAAGCGCCGCGTGAAGCATCTGGGCAACGGGCAGATCGGTTAATTCCAGGTGGTTTAGCCCCTTCCCCTCTCCCCAACGGGGAGAGGGGGCCGGCCCCGTAGCCGTTTGGCCACTAAGGAGCCGTTCCCGGATCGCGGCGCAAAGCGCCTTATCCGGGCTACAACCGCGTATGCGGCTCTTCGTAGCCCGGCCGAGCGCAGCCAACGCGGCTATGGCGTTAATTGAGAAGCGAAAAATGAATTACCATCAGTACTACCCGGTAGATATTGTTAACGGTCCGGGCACCCGCTGCACCCTGTTCGTTTCCGGCTGCGTTCACGAGTGCCCCGGCTGCTACAACAAAAGCACCTGGCGGCTGAACTCCGGCATGCCGTTTACCGCCGAGATAGCCGACCGCATCATTGCTGACCTCAACGATACGCGTATCAGGCGCCAGGGGATCACGCTTTCCGGCGGCGACCCGCTGCACCCGCAGAACGTGCCGGAGATCCTTAAGCTGGTGCAGCGCGTTCGCGCCGAGTGCCCCGGCAAAGATATCTGGGTATGGACCGGCTACAAGCTGGACGAACTTAACGACGCGCAGATGCAGGTGGTGGATCTCATCAACGTACTGGTTGATGGCAAATTTGTGCAGGATCTCAAAGACCCGGCGCTAATCTGGCGCGGCAGCAGCAATCAGGTTGTGCATCACCTGAGATAGCCTCTCGCGACAGCCGTTTATTGACGTTCCGATAGACGGCTAGTTTTTCTCGTTTTCCCACAGGAATAACCTAAACCTTCAATCACCACCTCATCCCGAACCTGATACACCAGTCGGTATCCCGCTGATTTCAGCTGAATTTTATAGCAGTCGGGTCAGCCGCGAAGATTCAATATGAAGGTTCTCCAGCACGACCGCCAGCTGACTTTTGAACTGCTCTTTTACGGTTTCACCCAGCTTATACCATTCTCTGGCAGCGCATCTCAAAACCGGCTGACGCACTCCATGGCCACCGCTTTAAACTCAGCGAAGCTGCGGGTGGCAGCAAGGCGGGTCATTGCGCGCTCGCGCAGGAAGGTGACGAAAATATCGTAGATCGCCATCGCCTCTTCATACTCGCTTTTACTGATGGCGAGCAGGAAGATGATATGCGCGGTTTCATCGCCCCAGGCGATGCCGTGCGGCGCAATTACGGTATAAACCACGGTCTTTTTTGCCAGCAGCCCGAGGGCGTGAGGTAACGCGATCCCGTCGCCGAGCATGGTACTGACGATAGCCTCACGCTCCGCGACCGAATCATGGAACTCCGCCCCGACAAACCCCTCCTGCTGCAGCTGCTGGCACAGCGTAGCAAACAGCGCCTGCTGATCCATCGGGGTATCTATCACCTGAAAGTGAGTCTCATCAAAATACTTATTCAGCATCCAGGGACGGGTGCGGTCCACCAGCACCAGCTTGCCGATTTGGTCGAGCTGGTAGTCGGTAGGAAATGGCGCAATGGTAACTACCGGCTTATCTTTCTCGCTGATGCGCACGGTGGAAATGACAAAATCTTCCGCGATCTCTTCCCGCTGTTCATATTCGCGCTGCGAGAGGGTGGCGGCAATTTCCAGCTGCGGATACTTACGCTGCAGGATGGCTTCAATCATCCTCACCATCGCATTGCTGGTATCGCAGACCAGCAGCACCTGAGGCTGGCGCTGGTAGCCGATATTGTAATGGCGCTCCAGCCCGACGCCGATATGCAGCACCAGAAAGCCGATCTCGTTTTCGCTGATGGCGTAGGGGGTATATTTTCCCCAGCTGGATACCGCCGCCAGGGTCATGTCCCACGCCATGGGGTAGTGCTGTTTGATATTTTCCAGAAGCGGGTTGGGGATCATTATCTGGTAGCGCACGCGGGTGATCATGGTCTTAATATGGGTCAGCAAATCCGCATGCAGCTGGGCATCCTCCAGCAAATTATAGTTATATTGCTGATTGATATAGCGCAGGATGTAGTTCACCAGCGCTTCGTCGTCGTCGGCGCTGATAGTCCCCGGATCGACATCCTGCACCTGGCGGGCGGCAAGGTGGACGCACAGCCACTCCTCTTCCGCCGGAGCAAGCGGTTTGCCCGCCAGCTGCTGCATCGTATTTGCCAGCTCGCGGGCGGCATCGCGTACGTTTTGCGCGACATCCTCGGCGCTAAAATCGGCTAAAGGATATCCTTCGCTCACTCGGCGCACGGCAACCGCGCCGTACAGGCAAATAAAGCGCTCCCCGGCGTCGGTCAGGCGAACGTGATGTCGGGTTAGCGTTTCCTGCAGCACGCCAGCCAGCAGCGTCGGTACGCTGGCATCAAACGCTTCTTCACCGATAAGCGGGTTCAGCGGCCCCTGCTGACTTAGCTCCCACAGCAGATCGGTCAGGCAGGCGCGAATGGAGACCTCGCTGCCGAACAGCTTCATACCGTGACGCGGCCGGGTCTCAAGGGTGAGCTGATAACGCTGAAAGCGCTCGCGTACGTCAACCATATCGCCCTGTAAGGTGGCGCGGCTGACGAACCACGCATCGGCCAGATCCTCCAGCTTGATTGAGAAAGCGGAAGTTAAAAAGCGCACCAGCAAAAAGTGGATGCGATCCGCCGCGGTTCGCGGGATATGCTGCGCTTTCGGCGCACTCTCTTCCAGCGTCTGATAGCGCGACGAATCGTGAATCACCAGCTGATAACCGCTGCCGCGGGTGAGGATAAACTGCGCGCCATAGTGCTGCAGCAGCGCGTTCAACGCGGTGATGTCCGCGCGCACCGTGCGAGTAGAAACCGACAGCCGCTGCGCCAGCTCCTCCTGGGGCAGCGTTTCGTTTTGCAACAGGGTAAACAGCTGCGCTAAACGTTGATTGGGAAATCGCATGTCAGTTCCTTTTTCTTACGGCTCAGGGTTGAGCGGATATCACCATCTGCGACGGGCTGCCAACCGGGGTATAGTCCGGAGAGAACGTCAGCCTGCCATCCTTCGGCGCGACGCGAAAGCGGGTGATGTTATCGCTACGCTGGTTCATGACGTACAGCCACTGCCCCTGACTGTCGAGCGTCAGCGTGCGCGGATAGTCGCCGCGGGTCCAGATATCGTCCTGATGGCGCAGGCTGCCGTCGGCCAGCACCGTAAAGTGGACGATGCTGTTATGCAGTCGATTAGCAACGTACAGCTGCTTGCCGTCGCGGCTCAGAACCAGACCGGCGGCAAAACTGGTGCCCTTATACGCTTCCGGCAGCGCCGAGACCGTTTTCCCCTCGCGCAACAGGCCGCTTTGCTTATCGAGATGATAGAAAGTGAGCGTCGACGCCTCTTCGTTAATTAACCATAGCCCGTCGCCCTGCGGCGTAAACACAAAATGGCGCGGTCCGGCGCCGGGAGATGAGGCCGCAATAAACGGCGGATCGTTCGGCGTTAGCTTCCCGGTGGCGTTATCCAGCCGGTACTGATAGATCCGATCCAGACCGAGGTCGGTGGAGTAAACGAACTTACCGCTGGGATCGGCGGCGATCATATGGGCGTGGGGGCCGTTATGATCGCTAATGGCAAAACTGCCTTCAACGGCTGCCGCCGGGCGTTCCGCACCCGCAGGGCCTTGATCCTGATGCACGTCCACCGCCTCGCCCAGGTTACCATCTTCTTTCACCGGCAGCACGGCGATACTACCGCTGACGTAGTTTGCCACCAGCAGATGGCGTCCATCGGAAGTCAGGGAGAGATAAACCGGCCCGGCGCCGCCGGAAGCGACCTGATTCAGCTCACGCAGTTCGCCGTTACTGCCGATGCGCCACGCCTGCACCACACCCTTTTCCACTTCGCTGGCGGCGTACAGGGTTTTGCCATCCGCCGAAACGGTGAGCTGGGCCAGGTTAGGTAGCTTAGCGACCAGCGCTTTATCGCGCAGTTCCCCAGTCTGGTTATCGACGGTAAAGCGATACAGGCCTTCCCCATTGGGGTTGTAGGTACCGACCCAGGCGTACTGGGTTTGCGCAGCGGCGCCGGCGGCGAGCAGAGAGAGTGAAGCAACAAGCAGGTGACGAGCGGTTGGCATGGTGACTCCTTGATGGTTCGGTGGAGGTTTCCCCTTACCCTAATCCTCGCCCATAGGGCCGAGGGCGCAGTTCGGTATTTCTTCGCGCGATCGGCGCAAAAGGCTCCGTCTCTGCTTTTCTCCCTCTCCCTGTCAGGGAGAGGGCCGGGGTGGAGGGGCAATCGGCGCTATTGTACTAACTGTTTGGTGATCGAAAGCAGCTGACGCACGTCCGCCGGGCGGGTATTACCGCTGGCTTTATCAATAATCGAACTGTAGATATGCGGGATAATTTTACTCACGCCGGCGTCCAGCGCGATCTGCAGGATCTCGCCGTAGTTTTCCAGATCGATCCCGCCGGTGGGCTCCAGCCAGAAATCATGACGGGCGCAGGCCTCGGCCACCGCAATAAACTCGTCACGATGCTTTAGCCCGCCCATCGGAAAGTATTTGATCGAACTGCCGCCCATATCTTTCAGCAGCGCAATCGCGGTTTCCAGCGGCACGATGCCGTCCGGCGCGCCGCTGCTGAGCGGGCCGGTGGAGATCTTCACCTTTCCCGGCGTACCGGTTGGCGACACCAGGCCGTTAACCACGGTTTCGTTCTGGCCCAGCAGCGCGCGGCTGGTCGCCACGCCGGTAAATACCTGGTTGACGTGCTGCGGCTGCACCTGGCGCGAAATTTCGCTGACCATCGCCGACTGGTTCGGATCGCCCGCGCCCAGTCCCACGGAGAGCGCGTTATCAATCCGCTGCGCGTATTCACGCATATCGGCAACCGCGCTGGCGACGTCCGGGTAATTTTTGGAGAGCACGCCCACCAGTACATGACCTTCCGCCGCCTCATAAATCTCGCTGGCGTTCTCTTTGCTTCCCGCCAGCACGTTCAGGCAGACTCGGTCACGATAAAAATTAGGGGTCAGTTTCATGCGTTTTTCTCCTTGTTCAAAACCTCTGCGATGCGACGGGAGACAATCTCCAGCTGCTGCGCGTTCACGCTGCGGACATCGGCTTCAATAATGCCTTCATTTGCTTTATAGCCACGGAAGTAGATGGCGTATTCGCCCTGCTTCAGCGCATTGACCAGATCGCCGGTGTTGACGCCGGTCACCGCTTCATCAAACTTAATCTCCGCCCGCGCGATATCGCGGCCGGCGCTGTCCCAGACCACGCGCGCGGTGACGCCATCGAGCGTATTAAGCTGCTGAATAAACGGCGTCATCTTCGCCACCATCTCTTCACCGCTCTCTTTGCTCGCCGTCAGATAGTGTTCAATGGCGCAGGTCAGGCCGAGGATCCCCTCTTTACCCACCTTCATCGCCCGGCCAATGCCGTTCGACTGGCGTTTGACCCACTCAACGTATTGGGTTTTGCCGATAACCAGCCCGCTGGTCGGCCCTTCTATCGCCTTCGCGCCGCTATAAATCACCAGATCCGCGCCGGCGCGATAGTAGGCCTGGAGGTCTTCTTCCGCCGCCGCATCGACAATCAGCGGCAGATTATGGCTCTTCGCCACCGCTGCCGCCTGCGCCACGTTGAGCATGCTTTTCTGCACGCAGTGGTGGGATTTGATATACAGAATGGCCGCGGTGCGCGGGGTGATAGCCGCCGCCAGCTGCCCGGCAGAACATTCGTTGGCGTAGCCCGCTTCCACCAGCCTGCCGCCGCCCAGCGCTACCATGGTGCCCACCGGCGCGCCAAAGTTGACGTTGTGGCCCTTAGGCAGCACGATTTCGTTGTTTTCAATCGGCGTCACGTGCAGATTTTCCAGCAGCCAGTCGCTGTCTTTTACCAGCACCGCCGCCACCGACTGGGCGATGCCCGCCGAGGCGCAGGAGACAACGGTCGCCCCTTCCACGTCCAGCAGCTTCGCAATATACGCGCCGGTTTTATTGACCAGATCTTTCATCTCGAAGTACTGGTTCATCCCCGCCATCGCGGCTTCCACGACTTCCGGTCGCGGCGTCGAGACGCCGAGAATGGTCATGCGTCCGGAGGTGTTAATGACCTGCTTTAAATCATATTTCTCAAAAATCGAAGGCATTTTCCGCGCTCCCTTGTTCGGTCAGATAGCCCTTGCCCGCGCGAATGGCGGCAAGCGGCAGCAGAATCTTGTCGGCCTGAAGGCTCTCTTTTTCAGCATCCACCAGCACCGTTGGCGTCTGCGCGAGAGTAAACAGCGTCAGGTCAGCGTCATAGCCCACTTCCAGCCGCCCTTTATGGGAAAGATGCAGGCCTTCCGCGGCGTTGGCGGTCACGCAGTCGATAACCTGCGGCAGCGACATCCCTATAGCGAGGAATTTCGACATCACCAGCGCCAGCGAGCGCACCGGACCGTCGATACGGTTGCGGCAGTAAATATCGGAGCTGATGGTGTGCGGCAGAATGCCCATGGCAATCGCCCGGCGCGCCACTTCGAAGCTGAAGCTGGCGGTGCCGTGGCCGATATCAAGGCGCACGCCGCGCTGTAGCGCGCGGGTAATCGAACTCTTCAGCTCGCCGGACGGCGTCAGAATGCGGTTGGGCTTGCCGTTATAGCAGTGAGTAATAATGTCGCCGGAGGTCAACAGATCGGCGATTTCATCCAGATCGGGCGGATTGTTGCCGATATGCACCATCAGCGGCAGGCCGCCGTTTTCCTGCTGAATTGCCTTTGCGCGCGCCAGCGGCGTAATGCCGTTTTCACCCACCACGCTGCTGCTCATCCGCGCCTTCAGGCCGACGATAAAGTTCGGGTAGCGGTTGACCGCCTGCTTCACCGCCTCTGCGTCAATATTCGCCATATTGGCCAGTTCATTCTGGGCAATCAGCCCGACGCGGGAAATGTTAAGCAGGGCATAAACCTCGGTCGCGGCTTTGCGGGTCAGTTGGTAGAAGTCATCAACGTCGTCCGCACCGGTGCTGCCCGCGTCAATCACGGTGGTCACGCCGGTAGCAACCCCCACGCTGTCCGGCTCATCATGGTAAATCGGCGAGTTCGGATAGCAGTGAACGTGAGAGTCAATCCAGCCTGCGCTGACGTAATAGCGACCGTCCAGTTCAAGGGTTTTGCGCGCAGGCGCGCTAATCTCGCCAAGCGCCGCGATTTTACCGTCCCGGATGGCGATATCGGTCAGGGTATCGTCGACGAGGCGCGCACGGCGCAGGAGTAAATCAAACATTTCTCTCTCCTGTTAACGCGGGCGCCGAGGCGCCCGCAGGACTTAACTAATCGCCACCGGGAAGATTGACCCAAGAAGCATGGCGCCAAGGATCGCGCCGCCGGTGATAGGCTTCTGCCAGATGTAGAACAGCAGCGCGCCCGCCAGGGAACCGATGCCGATTGGAATAGAAGCGGTCATGGCGCTGAGGATAATCAACGGTCCGAGGAAGCGGCCTGAGGCGTTACCGGCCCCCATCATGACGTCCGCGCCGTAGGTGGAGTCGCTCTGGTTGATGGTGAATTTGCGCGCCAGGATAATGATGTAGCCAATGGCGAGCCCCAGCACCAGGCCGGTGACCAGCGAGGCGGCAAAGTTGGCGACCGGGAAAACAAAGCCCGCGCCGAGCAACAGAGCCGGAACGCCTAAGCCGACGCCGGTCTGGATCGCCCCGCCGATATCCAGAATCCCCACCAGTGAGCCTTCGATAATACGCGCGAACAGGAAGCTGGCGCCGAACGCCGCTACCGCGCCGTAGGCACCGGTATCAATTCCCGCTTTCAGCATCGCCACGAAGGCGACTTCGTTAAACGCGCCGATGCCGTAGAGGTAGTACATATGCGTCCCGGCAAAAACGCCGGCGGAGAGCAGACCAACAAAGATCGGGAACGACCAGTCGGCATACCAAAAACCTTTATTTTGTTCCATGAGAGGCCCCTGTTATTTACCGCTGAGCGAGTTGTGGATCAGTTCCAGCCAGTTCGGCACGGTCAGATGGAAGGATTCAATCATCTTCATGTCGAAACCGCGGAAGAAGCCGCTCAGAACGAACAGCGCGACGATTGCTACCATCATCACTTTGGTGACGCGGTGCCAGCCGCTCTCTTCCACGCCTTTGCCGATCAGGATGCCCAGCACCAGACCCGGGACGGCGTTACCCATAATCAGCTGCGCCGCGCCGCCGAAAATCGTCGCCCAAAAGCCCGACTTTTTGCCGGCATCAATCGCCGCCAGCCAGAAGATGACCGGCATCACCGTGTTCACCAGCAGGTTTGCCGCCGGAACCAGCACTTTGACCGCCGTCACCTGTAGCGCTTCCGGTACTGAAGAGGCGGTCAGGTTGAGGAAAGCCACAACGATCATGCCGATAATGCCGCAAGCGATGGCCATCTTTTTCGGATCGTGCAGCGTCTCGCCGACGTTGCGGTTTTTGATCATCAGCGCTGCCGCCCCCCAGTTGGGGATGATGCGGTGGTCAACGTCCTGAGTGAAGGAGCCTGCCGCGACGGAAGAGGCCCAGGCGTTGAAGAAGAAGCCCAGACCAAAAGAGAAGTGTGAAGCCGGATCGCCTTCACATGAATTCAGCTCGCCCAAGGTACGAAACGCCCCCATCCCCTGCGTGGTGGGCGCATGAAACATGCGTGCCGCTCCGGCGCCTACGCCGACGCCGACCAGGCCGCCGATGATGAGCGATTTTATTAAAATTATCAGGAACATAGTCTGACCCTTTGGTGAAAATCAGGTTTGCGTGACGAAATCCACTTTATCGAGATTAATGGCGGTCACGGTGACGGTAACGTTCAGCTCCACGCTGTAGGTCCGTCGCTCACGGCGCAGAAAGAAGAATAAAAATGCCTCTTTCCGTACCGCTTCACGCGCATGAACAACCTCCACATCCTGTGGTTCAATACGCAGTAAGATGTGCGGCGACGTTTTCATCACCGCCGCCTGGACATGGTTCAGGGCATCGGCGAAAGCACGCGTTTTGCTCTCGCCTTTGCCGGTAACGCTCACCGTGGTGGTGAATTGCTCTTTCATACTCACGCGCCGTATTTCTTCTTCCAGGCTTCCACCAGGCGTTCGCCCAGTTCTTCTTTATCCATAAAGCCGAAGCCCAGTACGTTGTAGCCTTCGTTGATCGCGGTGACGCCCTCATCAACGGAACGCATGCCATATTTTGCTTTGTAGCCATGCTTATTCTGCGCGGTGATTGCCCCTGCGCCGCCGCTGCCGCAGAAAGAGATACCGAAGGTAGCGTTTTCGGCTTTCATCATGTCGCCCAGTTTCATATCCGCAGCAACGCCCGGAACGACAACGGCGCGAGCGCCAGCTTTTTCCGCACCTGCGGCAACTTTTTGACCTTTACCCAGGCGATCGCCAATAACAACGGTGATTTGTTCCATTTGTATGCTCCTTACAGGTTATCTTTCGCGACTTCGAAGTGGACAGACAGCAGCCAGGCTTCTTCATCTGGCAGATTGCCGAACTGCGCGACCACTTCGCGGGCCAGCATCATTGAATCTTCTGAGATCTCTTCGAACAGGCTGGCATCCACTTCCGGCAGCGGCTCGCCGCTGATTGACCGATGGGCCATCGCCCGAACGTGGGAAGTCAGCATTTGCTCCTGAACGTCGTTGGGAACGATGTTGCGGCGGCTTAATAGCGCGAAAACCTGCTGCAGCATCCTGTCGGCCAGCTGTTCGGTTAGCGTGGCCTGCTCCTCTGGGACGTGTGTTACCGCTCCGTTATTCACTTGAATTACCCCGTTGATGTCTCTGGGGATAACACTAATGCCGGGGGATAAGAGTTTGTAGCGAGTTGTTTTCCACTTCGAAGTGGAAAGAACGACGGCATGTGTGATTCATTTCACATAACCACAGAGAATGTGTTCATTTAGCTAAATTCGCGTGATGAATATCACATAATCGCAGCGCTGGCGGCGCGGAACGACCTGAAGAGAAAAACGCAGAAATGTGATGGAACAGGTTTTTTATCCGCCCGCCAGGCTGCCGGGAAAGCGGAAAGGGTTGGGATCAAGGTGAGGATGGGAACAGGGCTTGAGGTTACCGACCGAGGATTCAGGTTTAGATTTGGGGTCTGGTAGGCCGGGCAAGGCGTCAGCCTCCGCCCGGCAGAAATACCCGAAATCTGCAGACGATTAACGATACTTCTTATGATACGTATTGCGGGTGGTTTTAAACTCTTCCGCTGCGGCCTGAGCCTCTTTGACTTTACCTTCGTCAGCCAGCTTCAGCGCGCCGTCAATCTGGCCGATCAGCACATCAAAACCGTGACGATAGTCCTTCATTTCCGCGCTGTCATCCGCTTTACCTTCCAGCTTCGGCGGCGTCTCTTTCTGGGCGTCAACCGCCGCTGTACGCATCTTATTCAGCGCCGCTTTCAGCTCACCGGCATCTGAAGTTTTCTGCACCACTTGCAGGTTCTCGGCAAGGGTATCCATATCTTCGCCCAGATCGGCGAAAGCCGATGCCGAACCAAGCGCAAAAGCCGATACGGCCAGCATCGCTAACAGTTTTTTACGCATTGCTCACTTCCTTTTTTATTATTAAGCACACAGGTGTTATTGACCGGCGATCTTCATCTCCGGCAGCAGTACAGAACCGCACTGAATGTTGCTGCGCGTTTCGATATCGTCGCCGATGGTCACGATATTACGCCACATATCTTTCAGATTTCCTGCAATGGTTATCTCACTGACCGGATACTGAATTTCGCCGTTTTCTACCCAGAAGCCGGATGCGCCGCGTGAGTAGTCGCCGGTGACGCCGCTTACACCCTGCCCCATCAGTTCCGTGACGACAAGACCGGTCCCCATCTCTTTAAGCAACTTTGCAAAACTCAGGCCGCGGCCGTTAATACGCCAGTTATGAATGCCGCCCGCGTGGCCGGTGCTCTTCAATCCCAGCTTGCGCGCCGAGTAGTTGGTCAACAGCCACTGGGTTAGTATGCCGTCTTTAATGATATCGCGGCGTTCCGTACGAACGCCTTCGCTATCAAACGGCGTAGAGGCCAGCCCCTTCAGCAGATGCGGATGCTCTTCAATGGTCAGCCAGTCCGGCAGGATCTGGGTTCCCAGCGCATCAAGCAGGAAGGTGGATTTACGGTAAACCGAACCGCCGGCAATCGCCCCGACCAGATGACCAAACAAACCGGTAGCCACTTCATTGGCGAAAATCACCGGCGCTTTCATCGTCGATAGCTTACGCGGGGCCAGGCGCGACAGGGTGCGGCGGGCGCACTCCTCGCCAACCCACTCCGGCGATTGCAGATCGCCAATCGCCCGGCCAATGGTGTAAGCGTAATCGCGCTCCATATCGCCATTCTCTTCAGCAATCACGCAGCTGGAGAGCGAATGGCGAGTCGAGCAGTAGCTCTGCAGCATGCCGTGGCTGTTACCAAACACTTTGATGCCGTAATGGCTGTTAAAGCTACCGCCTTCGGTATTGCTGATGCGTTTATCAGCTTTCAGCGCCGCCTGTTCCGCGCGGGAGGCCAGCTCAATGGCTTCATCCGGGGAAACATCCGCCGGATGGAACAGGTCCAGATCCGGGGCATCAAAAGCCAGCAGTTCTTTATCCGCCACGCCCGCGCACGGGTCCGGCGAGGTGTAGCGGGCAATATCCAGCGCCGCCTGCACCGTGCGGGCAATGGCCTGCGGGCTAAGGTCGGTCGAAGAGGCGCTGCCTTTACGATTCTGATGATAAACGGTGATGCCTAGCGCACCATCGCTATTGAATTCTACGTTCTCCACTTCGCCGTAGCGGGTGCTAACGCCGATACCGGTGGTTTTGCTGACGGAGACTTCCGCGCCGTCGGATTTGCCTGCCGCCAGTTCCAGCGCCGTGGTCACGGCCTCTTCCAGCGTCTTACGCTGTTGTGCAACTTGAGAGATGACTTTCATCGCTAATGCCATAATGTAAGAAGGAGTTAACTGAAGTCTAACAGAGAACCGTTTTTCAGTGCGCGCCTTAACTGGTAACATTAGTCTCTTTTTTAAGGAGCCTGAGATGACAAAGCAGCCCGAAGACTGGCTCGACGACGTCCCTGGTGATGACGTCGAAGATGAAGACGATGAAATTATCTGGGTCAGTAAAAGTGAAATTAAGCGCGACGCCGAAGAACTGAAGCGTCTTGGCGCGGAAATGGTCGAGCTGGGTAAAAACGCGCTCGATAAAATCCCGCTGGATACCGACCTGCGCGACGCGATTGAGCTCGCCCAGCGTATCAAGAAAGAAGGCCGCCGCCGCCAGCTGCAGCTGATTGGTAAAATGCTGCGCAGCCGTGACGTCGAGCCGATCCGTCAGGCGCTGGACAAGCTGAAGAACCGCCACAACCAGCAGGTTGCGCTGTTCCATAAGCTTGAACAGATCCGCGATCGTCTGATTGATAATGGTGATGACGCCGTTGCGGAAGTGCTGAACCTGTGGCCTGACGCCGACCGTCAGCAGCTGCGTTCGCTTATCCGCAACGCGCAAAAAGAGAAAGAAGGTAATAAACCGCCGAAATCCGCGCGGCTTATCTTCCAGTATCTGCGTGAACTGGCCGAAAACGAAGGCTAATTCTGCATAACTCCCCCGGATTACGGCGCTTGCCCGATCCGGGCGACCCGCCCTCCCGTACAAGCGACATCATCGATCTCTCCCTTCTTCTTTTCTCTGTATCCTGATTGGTTTTAATTTTTCATTTTAATTTCAAATAAGCGTTTAATTTTAACTTTTATTTCACAACAAAACCTGACACGGCAAGACAGCCAACCGCTCTCTTTTCACCACCCTTGAAAAATTAAAATTATAATTACATGATTTTAATGAATTAAATAATATCACCTCGCCTTTAACAGGCTGCCTTTAACAGCAGTTTGCTTATCTTTGATCCATCTCTCAAAACGGTTTTTGTATTTCATACATCATTATAATGAAAAATTAATTTCATTAGCGAGCGAATAAACGCAACGGTACCCGAGAAGTTTCTGGTCAGTCAGTTCTGTTAATTAAAACCAGGCATCTGCAGTGGCGGAAGGTTTGGCGTCATTACAGGAAAGGCACATGTTTTACTTAAGAGAATTCAATCCCTTACGGAGAAAACTTATGTCACTCATCACCAGTAATGACGACCTCGATGCCCTGGTCGCGCGGGTACGAAAGGCGCAACAGGCCTATGCCAGCTTTTCTCAGGAGAAGGTCGATAAAATCTTCCGCGCCGCCGCGCTGGCCGCCGCCGATGCCCGCATTCCGCTGGCCAAAATGGCGGTTGCCGAGTCCGGCATGGGCATCGTGGAAGATAAAGTCATCAAAAACCACTTTGCCTCCGAATATATCTACAACGCCTATAAAGATGAGAAAACCTGCGGGGTGCTGTCTGAAGATGACGCCTTTGGCACCATGACCATTGCCGAACCCATCGGCCTGATCTGCGGGATTGTCCCCACCACCAATCCGACCTCCACCGCCATTTTTAAGTCGCTGATTAGCCTCAAAACCCGCAACGGCATCGTTTTCTCCCCGCACCCGCGGGCGAAAAACGCCACCAACCGTGCGGCGGAGATCGTGCTGCGCGCGGCGGTAGAGGCCGGCGCGCCGCCGGATATCATTGGCTGGATTGACGAGCCGACCGTGGATTTGTCCAGCCGCCTGATGCACCACCCGGACATCAACCTGATCCTCGCCACCGGCGGGCCGGGCATGGTCAAAGCGGCCTACAGCTCCGGTAAACCGGCGATTGGCGTCGGCGCGGGCAACACCCCGGTGGTGATCGATGAAACCGCCGACGTGAAGCGCGCTGTGGCTTCGATTCTGATGTCAAAAACCTTCGATAACGGCGTCATCTGCGCCTCCGAGCAGTCGGTGGTGGTCGTGGATGCGGCCTACGACGCAGTACGCGAACGTTTCGCCAGCCACGGCGGCTACCTGCTGCAGGGGCAGGAGCTGAAGGCCGTGCAGGGGATTCTGCTGAAAAATGGTGCGCTCAACGCGGCTATTGTCGGGCAGTCAGCGGTCAATATTGCCGGAATGGCCGGGATCGCGGTGCCTGCGGACACCAAAATCCTGATTGGCGAAGTCCGGGACATCGACGACAGCGAGCCTTTTGCCCACGAAAAGCTGTCGCCCACGCTCGCCATGTACCGGGCGAAGGATTTCGCCGATGCCGTGGAGAAAGCGGTGAAGCTGGTGGATATGGGCGGCATCGGCCACACCTCCTGCCTGTATACCGACCAGGATAACCAGGCGGATCGCGTCAGGCTGTTTGGCGAAAAGATGAAAACCGCGCGCATCCTGATCAACACCCCTACCTCCCACGGCGGGATCGGCGACCTCTACAACTTCAGCCTCGCCCCTTCCCTGACCCTCGGCTGCGGCTCCTGGGGCGGCAACTCGATCTCGGAAAACGTCGGACCGAAGCACCTGATTAACAAGAAAACCGTGGCTAAGCGAGCTGAAAACATGTTGTGGCACAAACTTCCGAAATCTGTCTACTTCCGTCGGGGCTCACTGCCAGTCGCTTTGGACGAAGTGATCACCGATGGTCACAAACGCGCGCTGATCGTCACCGACCGCTTCCTGTTTAACAACGGCTACGCGGATCAGATCACTTCCGTACTGAAAGCGGCTGGCGTTGAAACAGAAGTTTTCTTTGAAGTGGAAGCTGACCCGACTCTGACCATCGTCCGTAAAGGCGCTGAGCTGGCGAACGCTTTCAAACCGGACGTGATTATCGCCCTGGGCGGCGGCTCCCCGATGGACGCGGCGAAAATCATGTGGGTCATGTACGAACATCCGGAAACCCACTTCGAAGAGCTGGCGCTGCGCTTTATGGATATCCGTAAACGTATCTACAAGTTCCCGAAAATGGGGGTTAAAGCCAAAATGGTGGCGATCACCACCACGTCTGGTACCGGCTCGGAAGTGACGCCGTTCGCCGTTGTTACCGATGACGCCACCGGGCAGAAGTACCCGCTGGCTGACTATGCCCTGACCCCGGATATGGCGATTGTTGATGCCAACCTGGTCATGGAAATGCCGAAGTCCCTGTGCGCGTTCGGTGGTCTGGATGCGGTGACCCATGCGCTGGAAGCTTACGTTTCCGTACTGGCCTCCGAGTTCTCTGACGGCCAGGCGCTGCAGGCGCTGAAGCTGCTGAAAGATAACCTGCCGGCGTCTTACCATGAAGGTTCCAGGAACCCGGCAGCGCGTGAGCGCGTGCACAGCGCGGCGACTATCGCCGGTATTGCCTTTGCCAACGCCTTCCTCGGGGTATGCCACTCGATGGCGCACAAGCTGGGTTCACAGTTCCACATCCCTCACGGCCTGGCGAACGCGCTGATGATTTGCAACGTCATTCGCTATAACGCCAACGACAACCCGACCAAACAGACGGCATTCAGCCAGTATGACCGCCCGCAGGCCCGTCGTCGCTATGCAGAAATCGCCGACCACCTGGGTCTGACTGCACCGGGTGACCGCACCGCAGCGAAAATCGAAAAACTCCTTGGCTGGCTGGAAGCACTCAAAGCTGAACTGGGCATACCAAAATCCATCCGCGAGGCGGGGGTGCAGGAGGCCGATTTCCTCGCCCACGTCGATAAGCTGGCGGAAGATGCGTTCGATGACCAGTGCACCGGCGCCAACCCGCGCTATCCGCTGATTTCTGAATTGAAACAGCTGCTGACAGACAGCTTCTACGGCAATCAATACGCTGAAAAATCACCGACCGCAGCCGGAAAATCGCAAAAAGCGGAGGCCGTTGTCCGGAAATAAGCGCTTATTCAATATTCAAGAAAGTGGCTGACCCGGCGGTAAGTGATTTACCGCCGCTCAGAGGCTGATTATGAGAGAAAGTCGACAGATATTATCATGGAGAAAAATATGACTACTGTACCAAGACTGAAATATTTCGTTGATGGTCAATGGCGCGTTTCGCAGACCGAACGCTATATGGACGTCTATAACCCAAGTACCGGGGAAGTCATGGCTCAGGCCCCCTGCTGCACCGAGCAAGAAGTGCTGGATGCCGTTGCCGCGGCGCGCAAAGCCTTTCCGGCGTGGTCAGATACTCCGGCGATTAAACGCTCGCAAATTATGTTTCGCGTTCGTGAATTATTAATCCAGCATCAGGATCGCTTAACCGAGCTGGTGGCGAAAGAAAACGGTAAAGCCTGGGGAGATGCTCAGGGCGATGTATTAAAAGCGAAAGAGGGCACCGAGCTTGCCTGCTCTATCCCGACTCTGCTGGCGGGTGAAAATCTGATGGACGCGTCAGCCGGGATCGACACCAACCTTTACCGTGAGCCGATTGGCGTGTTCGCCGGCATTGTGCCGTTTAACTTCCCGGCGATGATTCCGATGGGATGGATGGCGCCGCTATGCGTCGCATCCGGTAACACTATGGTGATTAAAGCGGCCAGTATGACGCCGATGACCTGTATGGAAATCACCAAACTCTATCAGGAAGCGGGCGTACCGGATGGCGTGATTAACATCGTGACCTGTTCACGTAACGAAGCCGATATTCTGCTGACCCATCCGGACGTTAACGGCGTCTCATTCGTCGGCTCGACGTCCGTCGGCCTGCACGTATACTCCAAAGCCGCCGCCCACGGCAAACGCGTCCAGGCGCTGTGCGAAGCAAAAAACCATGCCCTGGTGCTGGCCGATGCGCCAGTTAACCGTACCGCCGCCGGTATTATCAACGCCGCGTTCGGCTGCGCGGGCGAACGCTGTATGGCGCTGCCGGTCGTCGTGGTGCAGGAAGAGATTGCCGACAAGCTGATTGCCGCCGTCGTCGAAAAAGCCAAACAGCTGAAAATCGGCCCCGGCTATCTGCGCGATACCGACATGGGTCCGGTGATTTCTAAAGACCATAAACAATCCGTCATCAACTGGATTAATAAAGGCATCGAAGAGGGTGCGAAGCTGGTGCTCGATGGTCGCGATATTAAGGTGCCGGGCCAGGAAAAAGGCTTCTATGTCGGGCCGACTATACTCGATGGCGTGACCGAGGAGATGAGCGTCGGGACGCAGGAAATTTTCGGGCCGGTCCTGTGCTTTAAGCGGGTAAAAACCTTCGAAGAAGGTCTGAAATTAATGAACAATAACCCGTTTGCCAACGGCTCGGTTATTTTCACCCAAAGCGGCTACTACGCCCGCGAGTTCCAGAAACGCACCCACGGCGGTATGGTCGGTATTAACGTCGGCATCCCGGTGCCGGTCGGCGTATTCCCCTTCTCAGGTCATAAACAGTCGTTCTTCGGCGACCTGCACTGCCTGGGCAAAGATGGCGTTCGTTTCTATACAGAGTCCAAATGCGTGACTTCGCGCTGGTTTGATGAAGAAGAAGCAAAACGCGAAAAAGTCGACTCCTGGGACGGTACGATTTAATAGCCATTTAAACCCAACATATAACGAGTTGCGGGACAGGTAGCAACCCAGCGAATCCTCAGTCATTTACTGGCGTAAATGGCTGAGGTCAACAAATGCGGGCAACGTACAAGCAGCTTGAAATATGACGGTCAGCTCCCTCCAGATATTGCTTCGGCAGTATCTGGAGCATTAATTCGATTTTTTTATTCTGCACGTGTCGCTGAATCGTTAATAACGACTGCACACTAAAAAAATCCTTAATATTAAATGGAGTTTCCTATGACCCAGGCCTTCTCAATTCCTCGCAGTATTATTTATGGCGAAAATGCTTTAGAGCATCTTTCCACCCTGAGCGGAAAAAAAGCCGCATTAGTCACCGGCGGCAGTTCAATGAAGCGTTTTGGCTTTCTGGATAAAGCCGTCAGCGAACTCAATAAAGCGGGTATAGAGTGCATTATTATCGATAATGTTGAACCCAATCCGTCCATTAAAACCGTCTGGCGCGGAGCCAAAGCGATGCTGGCCTTTGAACCTGACTGGATAGTGGCCATTGGCGGCGGTTCCGCGCTGGATGCCGCTAAAGTTATGTGGTGTTTCTATGAACATCCGCAGCTGAAGTTTGAGGATATTATTCCCGTCGGTGCCATGCCGCCGCTGCGCAGCAAAGCACGGTTTGTGGCGATCCCCTCCACCAGCGGCAGCGCGTCCGAAATCACCGCCTTCTCGGTGATCACCGATACGGCAAATCATATCAAATACCCGATTGTTGCCGCCGATCTGGTGCCGGATATCGCCATTCTCGACCCCACTATTCCGGCAAAAATGCCGCCTCACGTGACGGTTCACACCGGCATGGACGTTTTGACCCATGCGATTGAAGCCTACGTCTCCACTGCAGCCAACTCGTTTACCGACCCTTATGCGGTAGAGGCCATTCGGCTGGTATTTAAGCATCTGGAAACCGCCTGGCGCTCACCCGATGATTTAAATGCCCGCATGCATATGCATAATGCTTCCGCGCTGGCGGGAATCGCCTTCACCAATGCGTCACTGGGATTAGTGCATTCGATGGCGCATAAAATTGGCGGTGAATTTGGCATTACTCACGGTCTGGCGAATGCGATTATGTTGCCGTATATCATTCAATATAATGCGAAGTTCACCAAAAAATATCGTCAGCTGGAAGCCGCATTAGGTATGGATAATTTAATTGCCGCGATCAATGCGCTGAATCAACGGCTGGGCGTCCCGAAAACGCTGAGCCAGTGTGACGAAGTGGAAATCAATGAAGTGACCTTTGTTAATGTGCTCGACCGAATGAGTCGCCATGCCGTCGACGATCCCTGTACGTTAACCAATCCTAACTATCCGTCAGTTCAGGACGTTAAAGGGTTGTACACCCTGGCATTCTACGGCGCTTGATAGCCTCAGCGCTGCGATGTTGTGAACGGTAAAGCCACGTTGCCTAAGGCTGCAGGGAATAGCGACTCCCTGCAGCCATCCCTTTTATCCCGCCTCGGTATTTCTGCAATGAACCCAAGCTGAATCGTTAAAGCAAAAGACGATAGTAATCACATAATTTCAGCAACGAAATTCAATATCACTGACGAAAAGAGATTTATATCTCATTTAAAAATATAAAAACGCCTGTTTTCTCACCAGGTGAGACACTTCACATTTTCATAATCCACTTGCAACTAAATTCCCTGCATCAGTGACACAATCGATTCAGCAAAAGGGATGAAAAATGAAAAAGACATTAGCTTTGACGGCCATTGCCGCGCTTATTTCTACGCCGGCAATGGCAAAAACGTGGGTGCTGACAAGCGCTGAAAGCGGCATAGATAAAGGAAACTGGCAAATAACCAGCGATCAGCTGAAGATAAAAGAGCATAACTTCAGCATTGAGCAAAAAGTCCTTCACGGCGGTAAACAAGAAGGCAGTAAAATCCTTGTGATCCATAGTAAAGACGGCCTGACCATCGCGCTTAGCCCGACCCGCGGCATGAACCTGCTAAAAATCGAAGGCTTTGGATCGCGAATGGGCTGGGATTCGCCGGTCAAAGAAGTGGTTAATCCCGCTTTTATTAACCTCGAAAGCCGTAACGGACTGGGATGGCTGGAGGGTTTCAATGAAATGATGGTACGCTGCGGCTACGAATGGACAGGCCACCCGGTGACCGCCGATGGGCAGATTTACACCCTGCACGGCAAAGTCGGCAACACGCCGGCTTCCCAGGTAGAAGTTGAAGTGGCGGATACCGCGCCATATGAAATTCGCGTTCGTGGACTGGTGAAGGAGAGCACCTTCAAGAAAGCAGATTTGCAGACCATGACCGAACTGCGCTACGTGCCAGGCAGCAATAGCTTTAGCCTGCACGATGTCCTGACCAACCAAGCCGACTATCCGCATGACTATCAAATTATCTATCACAGCAACTTTGGCAAGCCGATCCTCGAAGAAGGCGCCCGCTTCCTGGCCCCGATCGCCAGCATCAGTCCATTCAACGACTACGCCAAAGCGGGCTTAAAAAGCTGGCAAACCTACGCCGGACCAACGAAAGATTTCGATGAAATGGTGTTTAATATGCAGCCTCTGGCGGATGAAAATCATCAAACGCTGGCCGCAGTGGTCAACAAAGCCGGCGATAAAGGGGCATCTATTCAGTTTGATACCCGCCAGCTACCGGTGCTGACCCTGTGGAAAAATACCGATACCGAGAAACAGGGTTACGTCACCGGTATTGAGCCAGGCACCAGCTACGCCTATCCGGTCACTATCGAGCGGGAGCAAAAACGCGTTAAGCAGCTTCAGCCCGGGGAAAGCGCCCAGTTTGATCTGACCTATACGCTGCTGCACAGCAGCGAGCAGGTTGCCGAGGTGGAGAAGAAAATCGCGGCTATTCAGGGCGATAGCAAAGTGGCGGAAAACGAAACGCCTATCGCGAAAGAGTAATTTAACGCGTTAAGCATGTTCCGGGCGACAAAACACGCAGACGGCGGTGAACTTGTTGTCCGGCTAAGCGCAGCGCGAACCGGAAGAAAAGCGGAGGCCGTATTACGCACGGCTTCCCGGAGGCGGCGCTTGACGCGCCTTGTCCGGACGACAAAAACTCAAAACACGCGGACCTTTAGCCCAGCTCAGGCATCAGCCGCAACCGGGGATTTTCCCGGAGGCGGCGCCTGGCGCACCTTGTCCGGGCGACAATACCTCGATCGCACCAGCCTGAGCCATGACCACCAAACGCAAATCCCGCGCAAAGCGCTGATACCGCGCCTCATCAATCGGCTGCGGGTAGCTCAACACGATCAATTCATGATCGGCAATACCCTGATGATAGGTCGGATGGCGATGCGCCCAGGGATTCGCGCAAAACCCCATGGTTTCATAAAAGCGCAGACGCTTATGGGCAATCTCGCTGGTCAGCGGATCGATTTCGAGAATGGTCAGCGGCGCACGCTGAAGTATTTCAGCTAACAGCCGCTTGCCGTAGCCACGCGATCGTAACGTATCGTCGATGGCCAGATGTTCAATGTAACTATAGTCAGCAAACCGCCAGCAGCCGCTCAGGCCGATAAACAGACCATCATCGAACCAGGCTTCCAGTACATAATGGGGATTATCAAGCGCCTGCTGTTTAGCCTCTGCTTCACGCTGTTCGTGCCACGGGAAGGCTCTGCCGTACAGGGCGTCCAGCGCGGGAAAATAAGCGGAATCGGTAGAGGTCACTCTTTGTGAAATCAACATGAACCATCCGTAACTATCCGCCCTCACGCGGAGGGCGGACCAACGCGGAGAATGGCCTATTCGGCCGCCTCGGCTTTTTTCGCCAGCTTATCGAGCAGCTTCTGATGAATGCCGCCAAAACCACCGTTGCTCATGACCAGAATGTGGTCGCCAGGATGCGCGGTCTTCACAATCATATCCACCAGCGTATCGACATCGGCGCTCCAGTGCGCGGGCTGTACGCAGGCGTCAGCTACTTCAGCTACCTGCCACGGAATATGCTGCGGCTGCAGCAGGAAGACCTCGTCGGCACGACCGAGAGACGGCGCCAGGTCGTCTTTGCAAATGCCCATTTTCATGGTGTTGGAACGGGGTTCAAGCACGGCAAGAATTCGCGCGGTACCGCCAACTTTGCCGCGTAGCGCCTGCAGAGTCGCCAGAATCGCCGTCGGGTGGTGGGCAAAATCGTCGTATACGGTGACGCCGTTGGCTTCGCCGCGTAGTTCCAGACGGCGGCGGGCGTTGATAAAGCTACCCAGCGCATTGGCCGCATCGGCAGGCAGCACGCCGACATGACGGGCGGCGGCAATGGCCATCAGGCCGTTATGCATATTATGTTCGCCGACCAGCGCCCATTTCACCTCGCCCACTTTCTCGCCGTCCAGCCACACTTCCCATGAGGAAGCATCGGTGGTCAGCTTTTTCGCCTGCCAGTGGCCCTGTTCGCCGACCAGTTCCTGCTCGCTCCAGCAGCCCATCGCCATCGTCTGTTTCAGGTTGATGTCGTTCTCAGGCAGAATGATTTTGCCCTTGCCCGGCACAATGCGCACCAGATGATGGAACTGTTTCTGGATGGCCTTCAGGTCGTCAAAAATGTCCGCATGGTCGAACTCAAGGTTATTGAGAATTAACGTACGCGGGCAGTAGTGAACGAACTTAGAGCGCTTATCGAAGAAAGCGCAGTCGTATTCATCGGCTTCAATCACGAAGAACGGGCTGTCGCCAAGGCGCGCGGACACCTCAAAGTTGCCCGGTACGCCGCCGATGACAAAGCCCGGCTTGTAGCCGCAGGCTTCAAGGATCCAGGTCGCCATTCCGGCAGTGGTGGTTTTACCATGCGTCCCGGCAACCGCCAGCACCCAGCGATCGCGCAGGACAAAGTCGTGCAGCCACTGCGGCCCGGACATATACGGGATGTTATTTTCCAGCACCGCTTCCACGCACGGGTTGCCGCGCGTCATCGCGTTACCGATGATCACCAGATCCGGCTGAGGATCCAGCTGGCTGGCATCATATCCTTGAATTAACTCAATTCCCTGGGTTTCCAGCAGGGTACTCATTGGCGGATAGACGTTTGCATCCGACCCCGTTACCTCATGACCGAGGGAACGCGCCAGCATCGCCAGCCCCCCCATAAACGTGCCACAGATTCCTAAAATATGAATGCGCATTCGTCATTTCCTTCTCTTATCTGAAGCACAGTTTACCGGGATGTTGGGGCTGAAAGAAATGCATTTCAGGGGAATCCGTATTTTGCTGGCGCGATTCACCTGTGCGAACTTTTTTTATTCTTTGTTAAGATTGTTTTGTTCGTTTTACTTCACATAAACATGCAGGGAACGGGTTATGAAAACGTTAGGTGAATTTATTGTCGAAAAGCAGCACGAGTTCTCTCACGCAACGGGCGAGCTGACTGCTTTGTTGTCGGCGATAAAGTTAGGCGCCAAGATCATCCACCGCGATATCAACAAGGCCGGTCTGGTCGATATCCTGGGTGCCAGCGGTGCTGAAAACGTTCAGGGCGAGGTGCAGCAAAAACTCGACCTGTTTGCCAATGAAAAGCTGAAAGCCGCACTGCGAGCACGCGATATTGTTGCCGGGATCGCCTCTGAAGAAGAAGATGAAATCGTCGTCTTTGAAGGCTGTGAACACGCCAAATACGTGGTGCTGATGGACCCTCTGGATGGCTCCTCTAACATCGACGTTAACGTCTCCGTCGGGACGATTTTCTCTATCTATCGCCGCGTCACGCCGGTGGGTACTCCCGTCACCGAAGAAGACTTCCTGCAGCCGGGTAACCGCCAGGTCGCCGCCGGCTATGTGGTTTACGGTTCCTCGACGATGCTGGTTTATACCACCGGCTGCGGCGTCCACGCCTTTACCTACGACCCGTCCCTTGGCGTGTTCTGCCTGTGCCAGGAACGCATGCGCTTCCCGGAAAAGGGGAATACCTACTCGATTAACGAAGGTAACTACATCAAGTTCCCGATGGGCGTGAAGAAGTACATCAAGTACTGCCAGGAAGAAGATAAAGAGACCCAGCGCCCGTATACCTCGCGCTATATCGGCTCGCTGGTAGCGGATTTCCACCGCAACCTGCTCAAAGGCGGCATTTACCTCTACCCGAGCACCGCCAGCCACCCGGACGGTAAACTGCGTCTGTTGTACGAGTGCAACCCGATGGCGTTCCTCGCTGAACAGGCGGGCGGCAAGGCCAGCGACGGTAAAGAGCGCATTCTGGATATTATCCCGGAAAGCCTGCACCAGCGCCGCTCTTTCTTCGTCGGCAATAACCATATGGTCGAAGACGTCGAGAACTTTATTAAAGAGTTCCCGGACGCGTAATATTCAGACGCCGGATAATTCCGGCGTCTATTTGCTTTAGTTCACGAAAGTGAGTTTGACGCGTTTCGACAGGTGGAAATAAGGTATCCAGATGATTATCTGCAGCGCGCATGAGGCCAAAATTTTTATATCTTCAACCTCCAGCCCTAAACCATAAAAATGCGCAGCAATCCAGCAGTCGATGGCGTAGAGAATCGTGGTGAACAGAACCCAGACGGTATAATAATTTGGCAACTGACGTTTCTTCCTGAAAAACAACATCGTCGTATAAACTACCAATAACCAAAGAAATAGTGCCCCAGCCGCTTCAAACAGCGCAAACGCTCTAAACTCCTCTTCAACATCCAGAAAAACCGTCACCGTATTACATATCCCGACGATCTGTAAAAGCGAGCTGAGCGTCAGGGTTAAAGCCGGCAGATAAAGCCAGCCGCCGATACCGGTATATTTTTTATCCTTACAGATTTTACAATAACGCGCCGGAGGCAATACCTTTTGCCCACAGCTGGCGCACTTGCCTGATAATCCTTCACCTTCAACCATATCCATTAATAGCGTTCCTTTGCTCAAAATATCCCTTTCCAGGGTGCCTGTTGTATCAGGCACCTATCATGGATGAACGTGGCGAGTACGTACATAAGTTGAGCGAAAAACCAGAATACTACTCAGCAGTCGCACGCACATTTACCCTTGTCACCGGCGAACTCTGCCGATTCTCCCACAGCACCGTCAGGCCGCGCTGCAGCGCGATAAAGATAAACAGCAGAATACCGATGGCGATCTTGGTCCACCATGAACTAAGCGTACCGTCGAAGTTGATATAGGTTTGAATCAGCCCCTGAATGGCGACGCCAAACAGGGTGCCGAGAACCGTGCCCACGCCACCGCTTAACAGCGTGCCGCCGATCACCACCGAAGCAATGGCGTCCAGCTCGACGCCAACCCCTGCCAGCGCATAACCCGCCTGGGTATAAATAGAGAAGACGATCCCCGCCAGCGTCGCCAGACCGGTAGAGAGCATATAGATGCGAATCGTCGTGCTCCGCGTGGAGATCCCCATCAGGTTGGCCGACGTCGCGTTGCCGCCAATGGCGTAAACCTGATTGCCAAAGCGGGTGCGGTGGGCCATAAAAATGCCACCGATCACCACCAGCAGCATCAACAGCCCCATGGCGCTCAGACGACCGCCGCCGGGGATGGTCCATGCCAGTCCGGAAAGCGCGTCATACACCGGATGATTGATGGGAATCGACTCCTCCGAAACCAGATAGCTGACGCCGCGCAGAAAAAACATCCCGGCAAGCGTGATGATAAACGCCGGGATCTTCAACGCATCGATGAGCAGCCCCATAAAGGCGCCAAAAGCGCAGCCCATCACCAGCACTAGCGGAAATGCCACCAGCGGCGAGATCCCCCAGAAACCGATCGCTTTGGCGAGGAATACCCCGGTGAAGGCGATCACCGACCCCACCGACAGATCGATCCCGCCGGAGAGGATCACGAACGTCATGCCGACGGCGATGATCCCGAGAAAAGCATTGTCGGTCAGGATATTGCAGATCACCCGCGTCGAGGCAAAGCCGGGAAACTGCGTCAGGCAGTAAAGGTATCCCAGTACGAAGACCGCGAGGGTAATCATTAACGGTAAATTACGTTTTATCATGGCCACGCATCCCCTTCAGTATGCTGATAAAGCGCGGCGACTGGACGATCAGTACGCACAGCACCACCACCGCTTTGACTACCTGATTAAGCTCCGGCGGGAAACCGGACAGCAGGATCCCGGTATTCATGCCCTAGATAATCAGTGCCCCGACAACCGAGAGCAGCAGATTAAAGCGCCCGCCCATCAGCGAGCCGCCGCCGATAACGACCGCCAGAATGGCATCCAGCTCTAGCCATAGCCCGGCGTTATTGGCATCCGCGCCGCGAATATCCGCCGCGACGATAATGCCGGCGATGGCCGCGCATACTCCGCTCAGCACGTAGGCCAGCATCACGACGATGCGGGTATTTACCCCAGCGTTTTTCGCCGCACGAATGTTAATCCCCACCGCTTCGATAAACATCCCCAGCGCGGTTTTGCGGGTAAACAGCCAGAACAGCACCAGCGTAACGATGGCGATTATCACCGGCGTCGGGAACAGCAGCAGCGATCCGCTGCCCAGCCAGGCCAGCGGCGGGGAGTCAAAAGTGACGATCTGCCCGGAGGTGATCAGCTGCGCCACGCCGCGTCCGGCGACCATCAGGATCAGCGTGGCGACAAACGGCTGGATCTTCAGCACCGCCACAAGGATACCGTTCCACAGGCCCGCCAGCGCGCCGGCTCCCAGCGAAGCCAGCAGCACAACCGGCAGGCTGTGTCCCGCCACGGTCATCGACGCCGCCGTTGCGCCGGCAATCGCCATCACCGCCCCGACGGAGAGGTCAATCCCGCCGGTGGCGATAACCAGCGTCATGCCGATCGCCAGCAGCGCCACTGGCGCGGCGCGGTTCAAAATATCAATCGGGCTGCCGAACAGTCGCCCCTCCTGGAGCACGATCTGGTAGAAATGCGGGGCGACCAGGCTGTCAACCACCAGCACCAGCAGCAGCGCAAGGATCTGCGGCATCCCTTTGGGCCAGTTAACGCGCCGTTTCGGCTGGCCGGTTTTCGGAACAGATTGAGGCATCATCGGTTACTCCTTATGCCGCAATAGCGTTCATGATCGCCGGCACGGAGAGCTCGCTCAGAGCCAGCTCCGCCACCTGCTGGCGATCGCGCATGATAATCACCCGATCGGCGTAACCCACCAGCTCTTCCAGCTCTGAAGAAATAACCAGCAGCGCCAGACCATCGGCGCACAGGGTTTCGATCAGGCGGATGATCTCGGCGTGGGCACCCACGTCAATACCGCGGGTGGGTTCATCGAGGATCAGGAACTGCGGTTTCGTCAGCAGCCAGCGGGAGAGAAGTACCTTTTGCTGATTACCGCCGGAGAGAAATTCGATCGGCTGTTCGGCGCTGGGGGTACGAATACCCAGCTGACGAATAAAACGTTCGGCAATCTCATTTTGTTCGCGCCGCCCAATCGGCCGCAGCCAGCCGCGCTGCGCCTGTAGCGCGAGAACAATATTTTCCCGCACCGAGGCGGCGGCGATAATGCCGTCGGTTTTGCGGTCCTCCGGGCAGAAGCCGATCCCGAGACAGGATGCCTGATGCGGCGAGCGCAGGGTTTGCGGCTTGCCTTTGATCCACGCTTTGCCGCTGTCGGCGGGTTTAATGCCGAAGATAACCTCCGCCGTTTCCGTGCGCCCCGAGCCTAACAGACCCGCCAGGCCGACGATTTCACCGGGACGGACCTGCAGACTAAACGGTGCAATGGTGCCTTTTTTGCCAAAATCTTCGAAGGCGGCCACCGGCTTATCGCTGAGCAGGGTGCGGCCCGCGCGCTGCAGGGCGTTATGCTCCAGCTCGCGGCCCAGCATCATCTTCACCAGCTCAATTTGCGGCAGCTCGCGGGTTTCCCGGCAGCCGACAAAACCGCCGTTGCGCAGCACGGTGATACGATCGCTGACGGCGTAAACCTGGTCGAGGAAATGGGTGACGAAAATCAGGCTGACCCCGCTATCGCGCAGCTGGCGCATCAAGGTGAAGAGCATCTCCACCTCCTGGGTATCCAGGCTGGCGGTCGGTTCATCAAGAATTAACACTTTTGCTGACAGGTCAATCGCCCGGCAGATGGCGACAATCTGCTGCATCGCCACCGAAAAGCGGTTCAGCGGCTCGCGTACATCAAGGGAAAAACCGTAGGATGCCATCAGCGCGGTGGCGCGCTTTTCCATCTCTTTACGCCGCAGCAGGCCAAAACGCCGGGGCTCACGGCCGATAAACAGATTATCCGCCACCGACATGTTAGGCAGCAGGTTCACTTCCTGATAGACGGTACCAATCCCCAGTTGTTGGGCATGGGCGGTGTTTTTCGGCGAAATCGCCTGGCCTTCCAGCCAGATTGTCCCGCGGTCGGCGTGATAGACGCCGGTCAGCGCTTTAATCAGGGTAGATTTACCCGCGCCGTTTTCGCCTAGCAGAGCCATGATTTCGCCCCGGCGCAGGCTGAAATTAACGTTATCCAGCGCTTTCACGCCGGGGAAAAACTTGCTGAGCCCTTCCGTACGAAGGATTTCCTGATGCGATTCGCCGTTCATGCTCTCCCCTCACCTTTGCCCTCTCCCCGAGGGGAGGAGAGGGAAATCAGCCGTGCTATAGCGACCGGGGAAATCCCGGAGGCGGCGCTGCGCGCCTGTCCGGGCTACCCGCTCCGCAGACGGCGGTGAAACTGTAGCCCGGTCAGCGTAGCGCCACCGGGAACGTGGCCTGTTCTTAGCTACGACTCAGTAGCCCATATTTTTCTTCTTCTCTAACTCTTCTTTCGCCGTATCCGGCAGGTAGAGCGTCGATTGAGTGATGGTGACTTTTTCAGGCAGGGTGCCGTCTTTTTTGTATTTCTCCAGCGCATCGAACGCCGGGCCGGCCATATTCGGCGTCAGCTCGACGCTGGCGTTAGCTTCACCGGCCATCATCGCTTTATAGATATCCGGCACGCCGTCGATAGAGCCGGTGAGGATATCTTTGCCCGGCTTCAGCCCGGCTTCTTTAATCGCCTGAATAGCGCCAATCACCATGTCGTCGTTATGGGCGTAAACCATGCAGATGTTCTTGCCGTTGTTCTCCGCTTTGATAAAGCTTTCCATCACTTCTTTGCCCTTACTGCGGGTAAAGTCGCCGGACTGGGAACGGATAATTTTGATATTAGAGGCTTTAGAAATGGCTTCGGCGAAGCCTTTCTTACGGTCAATCGCCACGCTGGCGCCTACGGTCCCCTGCAGCTCGACAACGTTACACGGTTTACCATCGACGGTTTTCACCAGCCACTCGCCGATCAGCTGGCCTTCCAGCACGTTGTTGGCGGTCACGGTGGTCATGTAGAGGTCTTTATCTTTAACATCAATGGAGCGGTCGAGCAGGAATACCGGGATTTTGGCCTCTTTCGCTTCTTTCAGTACCGGTTCCCAGCCGGTCGCCACCACCGGAGCGATGAAGATGGCATCGACGCCCTGAGCGATAAAAGAGCGGACGGCTTTGATCTGGTTTTCCTGTTTTTGCTGCGCATCGGCAATCTTCAGAGTGATACCGCGCTTCGCGGCTTCCTCCTTCGCGACGTTGGTTTCTGCCGCACGCCAGCCGGATTCAGAGCCGACCTGTGAAAAACCCACGGTCAGAGGGGCAGCCATGGCCATAGACGACATAGCTGCGGAAACTGCGGTGACAAGAAGTAAGCGCTTCCACATAAGAGGATCCTCGTAGGGTTATTGTTGGATAAAGCCTCACCAGCGGACAAACTATAGACAATCGGAGATGTAACTGAATGCGTTACATCACACTTCAAAAAAGTTAATTAGATGTTAATCGGTGCGTTACTCTTCAGCGGAGAGCCGGTGAGGCTTCGCGACCCGCGCGAGCTTCGCCGTTTATGACGAAATTTTGCGCGCTTTGAGATATCGAGCATATGCAATGAAAACGGTTACATAATTTTATTCAGTATGCGGCTATGTTTATGGATTTTCATGCTGTATTAAGCCGAAAAATTCTGACTCCACCCACCCGTTCTGGGGAAAAAGAAGCGAAGACATTCGATGTGAGTTGGCTATAATACCGGGCACTTGTTTGCCATACATTTTAAAGGAAACAGACATGAGCTTACTCAACGTACCTGCGGGCAAAGATCTGCCGGAAGACATCTACGTCGTGATCGAGATCCCGGCGAACGCAGATCCTATCAAATACGAAGTCGACAAAGAGAGCGGTGCACTGTTCGTTGACCGTTTCATGTCCACGGCGATGTTCTATCCGTGCAACTACGGCTACATCAACCACACCCTGTCCCTGGACGGCGACCCGGTTGACGTTCTGGTCCCGACGCCGTACCCGCTGCAGCCGGGTTCCGTTATCCGCTGCCGTCCGGTTGGCGTACTGAAAATGACCGACGAATCCGGTGAAGATGCGAAACTGGTTGCGGTACCGCACACCAAGCTGAGCAAAGAATACGATCACATCAAAGATGTGAACGACCTGCCGGAACTGCTGAAAGCGCAGATCACCCACTTCTTCGAGCACTATAAAGACCTCGAAGCAGGCAAATGGGTTAAAGTTGACGGCTGGGACAACGCTGAAGCGGCGAAAGCCGAAATCGTGGCTTCCTTCGAGCGCGCTAAGAAGTAATTCTGCCGCACTCAGGTTCGCAAAAACACCGCCTCCGGCGGTGTTTTTTTTGGGCGTTGCTCTATTGCTGAGCGGCGGCTGATGCCTTAGCGGGCCGACAACATCCCCCCATAAAAAACAACGCCACCCGAAGGTGGCGTTATCGTTATTAATACTGGTCTTTGTCCAACCAGTTGCCGCTTTCTATCAGCGTGAAGCCCTCAACGGGGCGCTGATAGACATACATCCAGGCGCTACCGTAGGGCGTCTGGATCAGGTGACGAGCATACTCGCCGCCTTTAGTACGCAGCGCATCCAATTCAGCCAGCGTCGATGCGTCAATACGATAGACCTCACCATGTACCGTGCCATCGCCGGGCACCGCGCCTGGATAGTGGCCCAGGCTGTACAGTTGATAATCATTGACACTATGATCGCCCAGCCACTGAGCGTTGGTCATCCAGTGGCTGTTGCCTTGTTTGCGTCGTAAACTGCCGTAAACAAATATTCGCATTGCTAAAACTCAAACTGATAGAGCAAATCGAGAGCCTGGTCTACGCCAGACACGGCTTCCATATATAGCTTAGGCATCAGGCGATAACGTAACGTCAACGTCGCCAGGGAGTCAAAGATCCCTACCCCATATTTTACCTGCAGACCCGGCAGCACGTAGCCGCTGACCACCACCTGGGAGGAGTCGCCCACCCCTTCGGTATCCAGCGCCAGATTACTTACGCCAAACGTCTCGCCGATTTTACCCACAACCTGACCACTTTGTGCAACCCCCATACCAATAAGCATGGAGGTCATTGCCGCACTATCGCTCTGTCCGCTGCCCAAACCCTGCCCGCGCAGCAGGTAAGAGAGCGCTTCCTGCTGCGACATGGCCGGATCGGAGAAAATTTCCGCTTTCGGCTGATCGGCCGAACCGGTCACGCGAACGCCGGCGATCACGTCGTCTTCCGTGGCATCCGGATTACGAATGGCTTCGATGTTCAGCAGCGGCTGATCCGGCGGTCCGGAGAACAGCAGTTCGCCTTTACGCACGATCAGATCCTGGCCGTAGGCATGGAAGCGGCCTTCCGGGATATTAATCTGCCCGTTGAGGCCCAGCCCCTGTTTATCCTGAGCCACTTTCAAATCGCCGGTCAGACGCGCTTTCAGACCAAAGGCGTCGAGGCGAACGTTGTTGCCTACATGAATCGTCAGGTTGCTGTTAATCGGAATACCGGCGCTCTGCTGCTTAATCGGCTGCAGATTTTTATCCAGCATGACTTCGTCAGAAGAGACCCCAACGGCGCTTTCCGGCACTTCATTGACGACGATTCTTGCCCAGGGCACGTCAACGCTACCATCCAGGTTAAACAGGCTTGGCGTGGCGGTAAAGACGACATCTGGCGAAACATCCAGGCGCACCATCGGCGGCACGGTTATCCGCACCCGGCTGCCCTTCGCGGCAATCTGCGCGCGCCAGTTGTCAATCTGCGTCCAGTCGGCGTTACCGCTGAGCGCAATATGGCCCTGGCTGGTATTCACCGTCCCTTGTAGGGTCGAGCGGGTACCGGTGAAATTCATCGCCAGCTGGCTCGGCTGCATATCGAACGGCATAAAGTTGCCGTCAATATCCACGCCATTCAGCTGCATCTGGCCGTACAGCTGCGGGCTCTGTACGTTGCCGCCCAGCGTCAGACGCGCATTGAGCCGCCCTTCCGCCTTTTCACCGCGCGAGAAGATAGGGTTGATCATCGCCAGCGAGAAGTTGCTGATATTCACGTTCCCGCCCAGATTACGTCGGCCCTGCGGATCGGTGACCTGCACCTGCCCATCCAGTTGACCATTGTTGGTCAGGCGAATCAGCCAGCCCAGCTGGGCGCGATTGTTGTGCAGATCGGCCGTAAGATTCAGGGTATCGAACGCCACCGGCAGCGGCGCGTCGTTGACCGTCTGGGTCACCTTCACGTTACGTCCGCTCAGGGTGACCTTGCCCTGCGGTAGCCCCTCTTTGGTGGTGTCCCAGCTCACGTCGGCATTGCCGCTAAACACGCCGCTGGCCTGCGTCTCTTCCGGCATAAACGGCTTCAGCATCGCCAGGTCGAAACGGTTGAGATTCACTACCGCGCGCCCGCTCGCGCCGGCGTCAATGGTCTGCGGTACGCACAGTTCGGCATTCGGGTTAGTCCAGCAGTGCGGTCCAATGCTGATTTTCTGCTCGAGGTTACGGTAATCCAGCGCGATGTTGCGCGTCAGCGCCACCGGCCCTACCGGCGTCTGGAAGCGGGTATTGCTCAGCGTGCCTTTCCAGCGCTCCTCTTTGCGGTCAAAACTGCCTGCCAGCGACAGCTGTCCGGAAACCGGATCGCCCTGCACCCGCAGCTGCAGGTCGTGCTGTTTCTCGTTGCCCTTCGCATTGAGCTGCACCAGGCTGATATTCACGCCCGGCTGGCTAATGCGGTCCACGCGTACGTCAAGATGACCGCCAATCTGGTCGGTGGATTTCACATCGCCCTTCACGTTCACCTGAGCCACCGATAGCTCCTGCCAGCGCAGCGCCCGGGCGGTGATATCCGCCAGCAGCTGCGGCGCATCGACGGTGCCGCGAACTTTTACTAATCCCTTCGCCGTCCCGCCCAGGCCCGGCAGGGCGTTATCGAGATGCGGCGCGTCAATGGTGGCGTCGAGGTTAAGATCTTTAACTCCCAGCTCGCCTTTCACGTCGGCGCTGTTGGGGCCCAGAGCCAGATGCAGGCCGGGGATTTTCCACTGCATATAGCTGTTGCCCTGCAGCGAACCGCTCACGTCGACTTTGTTTTGCTTCACGTTACCGGTGATTTTCAGCTCCGGTACCGACATCTGCCAGCTGCCGCCGTACAGGCTGCCCTGGGTCTTAATCAGTCCGTTGAGCTTCGACGGCCAGTCCGGTACCTCTTTAGCGGTGTTGATACCGTTAAGCGTCAGTTCGCCGCGCCAGCTGATCGCCTGCTGCCAGTCGAGCAGCGCTTTCAACTCGGTTTTTCCTTCGAGGGCGGCGACGGTGAGCTTGTCGAGATTCACCTGCTGCTCGTTGCCCTTCGCGTTCAGGCTAATTTTCGCTGGCGGCAGCGACTGCCCTTTCACCGCGGTGCTGAAGGCCAGCGTGTAGTCGGTCATCTTGCCGTTAAATTTCAGCAGTAGGTCGTCAGCCTGATACGCTTTCTCGCCGGTAAATGGCCAGTAAAGCTGCTTGCTTTTCACCTCCATATCCAGCGGCAGGCCGGCCTCCGCCAGCTGCGTTTCGGCGCGCAGCGTCATGGCGACAGGGCCGTTCAGATCCACGCCGAGCGTGAGCTTTTTACGCACTTCGCCGCCCACTTTGAGCTGCACTTTCTCGCCCTTGAGCGGGTCAATATTCAGCGTACCGTTGAGGGTGATATCGACCGGCCAGTTATCCTGCAGTTGTGCATTACCGGAAGCCGTCACTTTGCCCTGGTCAGAATCCACGTCCAGCGCGTCCAGCTTCATCTGCCCATCAATGCTGCTGACTTTGAGTAGCAGTGAGTAGATGGTCATATCGGTATCGCCGGTCAGACGCAGCTGCTCGCCGCGAAACTCCTGAATATTGAGATTCAACGGCAGATGGACATCGGTCATTTCCGGCAGCACCGGCTTCGAGAACAGGTCTTTCATCGTCTCGCCGAGCGGCTTTTCTTCTGGCTGCGGATTGTCAATTTTCGGCTCAACGACCTGCTCCTGGGCCACTTTCGCCACCTTCGGCAGCGCGATAAGCAGCCCCTGCAGCGAGGTTGGCGTCAGGGTCAGGTTTTTCTCTTGCCAGTTAAGCCCCGTGGAAAAATCGCGCAGCGAAACGGCCGTATCGTCAATTTTCACGTTGACGTTATGCAGCGCCACCCGGCTCAGGGTGATGGGGTAAGGCGTGGAGAGATTCAGCGGTCCGCTATCTTCTTCTTCAACCGGCGCCGCTGGCGGCATTTTGCTGGTATCGATCGCCACATAGATATCGCGCAGAGAAATATCGTTGACGCACAGGCTACTGTCCCACAGGCAGCGTAGCTTAACGCCAAGGTGGAACTGCCCGGCGGTGACCGCCACGCCCGGCTGCTCAAAGCGCACGTTCTCCAGCGTCAGATCGCGCCAGCCGCCGGTGGCTTTGCCAATTTCCAGCCCAGGGACCCAGCGATCGGCGGCTTTGATAACCAGATGCAGGCCAGTCGTCGTCCCCACCAGGAATCCTACCGTCCCCAGCAGCAGCACCAGAAAAATCAGTACGCCGAGGCTTATCTTCTTCCATAAACTCATAATTCAGGCCCCAGGCCGATATAAAACTGTAAACCGTGTTCTTCTTTGTCACCGATCGGTCTGGCGATATCCAGCTTGATTGGACCGACCGGGGACTGCCAGCGTACGCCGAGGCCAGCGCCGGTTTTAAAGTTGCTTTCGCGGATATCGCTCACCGCTTCGCCGCTATCGACGAACACCGCGCCCCACCATTTGCCGCTCACGTTGTACTGATACTCCAGCGAGCCGGTGGCCAGCTTCGAAGCCCCCATCAGCTTGCCGTCATCATCTTTTGGCGAGATAGATTTGTATTTATAACCGCGAATGCTGCGGTCGCCACCGGCGAAGAAACGCAGATCCGGCGGGACTTTGCTGAAGTTATCGGCCTCAATCCAGCCAAGGTTGCCGCGTACCACGAAGCGGTGGCGGTCATAAAGGGTGCGGATCCAGACGTCCTGCGCCTGCATCACGATAAAGTTAATATCCGAGCCCCACATGGTGTTGGAGTAGTCCACCGAATAGCGCTGTGAATCGCCCCAGGTCGGCATCAGGCCGCCGCGAGAACGGGTCCGGTTCACCGACACGCCGGGATAGATCAGCATCGTGGTATTGGTGACGTTGGCCTGGGTAAAGTGGTCGAGACTCCAGCGCAGGTTCAGCGCGCGCTGCCAGCCGCTCGACATCTCCCAATAGCGCGACACGGCCAGGGTGGTAGAATCCGCCTGGGTATCATTGAGATCGGTACGCTTAAAGCCGCCCTGCATCAGGTAGTACTGTTCAAGCGGGCTTTTTAGCAGCGGTACCTTGTAGCTGAAATCAAGCTGCTGTTCAGGAGCGGACAGGCTGAGGCTGGAGGTCAGGCTGTGGCCGTAGGAGTTCATCCACGGCTTTCTCCAGGTCCCTTTGACGCGCGGCCCGACGTCGGTTGAGTAGCCGACCCCGGTCTCAACAGTATTCTCTTTGCGCGGAGAAACCACGCCCTGCAAAGGCAACACTTTCGTCTGGCGGGACTTCTCAAACTGCGGCGCCACGACGACGGAACTGAACCAGCCGGTCGCCGCCAGGCGGCGGTTGAGTTCGGCGAGATCCTGCGAGGTGTAATAGTCGCCCTGCTTAAACGGCACCAGATTTTGCAGATATTCGTCGCGAATTTGCGAGCCCTCAAAGGTCACCGGGCCAAAGCGGTAGCGCTCGCCGCTGTTGTAGTCGATATCCCAGAAGGCCTGATGACGGTCAAGAGAAACCCCAAGCTGGCTTTTATTAAACTCGCTATCGAAGTAGCCCTTACGCAGCGCGACCCGGGTCAGAGAGCTTTTAAAGCTATCATAATCACCGTGATTGAGGATGGTACCGATGGCCGGTCGCGTGTTTAACAAATCCAGATAGTCGCGATCGGTTCGGGCTCCGCCGCGTAAAATGACTTCAGTGCCGCCAATGCGCACCGGTTCGCCGGGCGTGACTTTGGCGATCAGTACCTGGCGCCCCTTCGCCGGCGGCGGACGTAAATCAAAATCGATGGTGGGCTCATAGTAGCCGAGCGCTTTCAGACCTTCGCGGATAGCATCATCCACGCGCGCACGAAAGCGCCGGTCCGGCGTAACTTCATCGCTCTGGATCGTAGAGAGTTGGGCGCGGACGTTTTTTTCCAGTTCCCCGGATAACCCCTCAACCTGCAAACGCACGTTCGCTGCGCTGGCGACCCCGCTGACCAGCAAAAGGCTGGTGATACATAACTGGCGGATTTGTAGCACGTTTTCTCCTGAATATCCTTGTTTCCCCCCGAAGGAAACGAAAGTGCCGCTCCACGGCTTAACAAAACCCTAACAACTAAGGGTTGAAAAATAGACGTTAACCCAAATAATTCTTATGTTTAAATCTAGACGTATTAAGCGTGGTTATTGTGTTAAAAGTCACGCTTGGTTACAACCTTAACCACATTTTCTGTTAGAGAGGCCCACCGTGAGTCTATTTGATAAAACGCATCTTGTCGCCCAAGCGGACGCGCTGCCGGGACGCAATACGCCGATGCCGGTGGCTACGCTCCACGCCGTCAATGGCCATTCGATGACCAACGTCCCCGCCGGAATGGAAGTCGCTCTGTTCGCCATGGGCTGTTTCTGGGGCGTCGAACGCCTGTTCTGGCAACTGCCCGGCGTTTATAGCACCGCCGCAGGTTACACCGGCGGCTACACGCCAAACCCCACCTATCGTGAAGTTTGCAGCGGCGAGACGGGCCATGCTGAGGCCGTGCGCGTGGTCTACGATCCGCAGGTTATCAGCTATGAGCAGCTGCTTCAGGTCTTCTGGGAAAATCACGACCCGGCGCAGGGCATGCAGCAGGGTAACGACCGCGGCACGCAGTATCGTTCCGCTATTTATCCGCTGACGCCGGAACAGAGCGAAGCCGCGAAAGCCAGCCTCGCGCGTTTCCAGGCGGCAATGAAGGAAGCCAACGACCCGCGCGCTATCACCACCGAGATCGCCACGGCAAAGCCGTTCTATTATGCGGAAGACGATCATCAGCAGTATCTGCATAAAAACCCCTACGGATACTGCGGTATCGGCGGGATTGGGGTTTGTTTACCGCCGCAGCCCTGATGCCGTTGACCCGTAATAGCAGGCTGCCGGATTGAATAATTTACGCTCTGGCGGCTTTACAGTACCTTACGCTATACTACGCCGTGTTATCGCCGGTCCAGAGCCTTCGGACCGGCTTTTTGTGAATTCCACTTAGCGTTATCCACTTCCCTTCCGAGGATCTGATCTCAACGGTCAGATAAGATATGTTAAACAGTATTTTAGTAATACTTTGTCTGATAGCCGTCAGTGCGTTCTTTTCGATATCGGAAATCTCGCTGGCCGCATCACGTAAAATCAAACTCAAGCTGCTGGCCGATGACGGCAACGTCAACGCTCAACGCGTGCTGAAGATGCAGGAAAACCCCGGTATGTTCTTTACCGTGGTGCAAATCGGCCTCAACGCGGTAGCGATTCTCGGCGGTATCGTTGGCGATGCTGCATTTTCGCCGGCGTTTCACGGCCTCTTTAGTCGCTATATGTCCCCCGAGCTCTCCGAGCAGCTGAGCTTTATTATCTCCTTTACCCTGGTCACCAGCCTGTTCATTCTGTTTGCTGACCTGACCCCGAAACGCATCGGTATGATTGCGCCTGAAGCCGTCGCTTTACGCATCATCAACCCGATGCGCTTCTGCCTGTTTCTCTTCCGCCCGCTGGTGTGGTTGTTCAACGGCATGGCCAACAACATCTTCCGCCTGTTCAAAATTCCGATGGTGCGTAAAGACGACATTACCTCCGATGATATTTACGCCGTAGTGGAAGCCGGCGCGCTGGCCGGGGTGCTGCGTAAGCAGGAGCATGAGCTGATTGAGAACGTGTTTGAGCTGGAGTCGCGCACCGTGCCTTCGTCCATGACTTCGCGTGAAAACGTCATCTGGTTCGATCTCCATGAAGATGAACAGAGCCTGAAGAATAAGGTTGCAGAGCATCCGCACTCTAAGTTCCTGGTGTGTAACGAAGATATCGACCACATTATCGGCTACGTTGACTCCAAAGACCTGCTGAACCGCGTGCTGGCGAACCAAAGCCTGGTGCTGACCGGCGGCGTGCAGATTCGCAATACGCTGATTGTCCCGGATACCCTGACGCTGTCTGAAGCGCTGGAAAGCTTTAAAACCGCCGGTGAAGACTTCGCCGTGATCATGAACGAGTATGCGCTGGTCGTCGGGATTATCACCCTTAACGACGTGATGACCACTCTGATGGGCGATCTGGTCGGCCAGGGGCTGGAAGAGCAGATCGTCGCACGCGATGAGAACTCCTGGCTGATTGACGGCGGCACGCCGATCGACGACGTGATGCGGGTGCTGGATATCGATGATTTCCCACAGTCCGGAAATTACGAGACCATTGGCGGCTTTATGATGTTTATGCTGCGTAAAATTCCCAAGCGGACCGACGCGGTGAAGTTCTCCGGCTATAAATTCGAGGTGGTGGATATCGACAACTACCGCATCGATCAGCTGCTGGTGACCCGCATCGACAATAAGCCGACGGTGCTGGTGCCCAAGCTGCCGGACGCGGCGAACAGTGATAAAGAGTCAGCGTAACGCTTTCTCGCGAACGCTGTTCTTCCCCCCTGTTGCCGGGCGGCGGCTAACGCCTTGCCCGGCCAATAAAGATCGCAATCTCGTCAGATTACGCATTGCCCATCGATATACACTTAAGTCTGCGTATGCCGACCAATCTGGGGCTGATGCCGGGTCCAGAAACATCAACGGCTCCCTGGGGGAGCCGCCTTTTTACCGTGTAGTCATACCACTTTTCAGGTTATGCCATCTCTGTTTGTAGACGGCTGACCTGGCGGTTGACTTCGGACATCACTGACAAATGCAGCTTGTCCTTAACCTTCGGGATAAGGATTTTACCCTTATCAAACTCAAAAGCGCCAACGTCCTTGATATACAAACGTCCACGGAACAGGATCTTCACGTACTTCGCTACTTGTAGCGGGTTGTAGCGTTGGAAAATTTTCATTGTTGTCTCCTGCCAGGGTTACGCTCCTGTGGTGCCACAGTTAGCCCACGTACCGGAATCGCAAATTTTAATGCCCTGAAACTATAGTCCAGAATCTGAGTGATACCCAGTTTGTATAAGTTTATTTACCTTATGATGACAATAATTCAGAGTTTTCGTTTCAGGCATCCGATGAAGATAGTATAAGTCGCCGATTTTAGACGGAATTGTGCGTCAACACGCAAACTGGCACCATCATTGCGGGTAATGCCGATAAATCGCACTTATGATTAAAGCAGACCAAGTGGTCGGATCACCTGCAAAGATAATAAAAGGAAACACCATGACCCTACGTAGATTACTGGCCGTTTCATGTCTCCTGTTCCCACTGTTGGCCTCGGCGCATAACTTTGTCGACGGTCAGCGCGTTGCGCCGGTCGGCGTAGCGGATCGGGGAGAACTGGTGCTGGATAACGATAAATTTAGCTATAAAAGCTGGAATAGCGCGCAGCTGGCGGGAAAAGTGCGCGTCGTGATGCACATTGCCGGTCGCTCGTCGGCAAAAGAAAAAAACGCGACCTTAATTGAAGCCATTAAAAGCGCGAAGCTGCCGCACAACCGCTACCAAACGACGACTATCGTCAATACCGATGACGCTATCCCAGGCTCGGGAATGTTTGTCCGCAGCAGTATCGAGAACAATAAGCAGCTCTACCCCTGGTCACAGTTCATCGTCGACAGCAACGGCGCGGTGCGCAAAGCGTGGCAGCTCGAAGAAGAGAGTTCGGCCATCGTGGTGCTGGACAAAGAGGGTCGCGTGCAGTGGGCTAAAGACGGCGCGCTCAGCCAGCAGGAGGTGCAGCAGGTAGTGGGCCTGCTGCACAAGTTGCTTAATAAATAGAGACCCGGAAGCCGGGGTTGAGGAACGATTCACGCGGCGTGTAATCAAGAGTACGCCCCTGCCAGTCGTGAACGTGCGCCCCGGCGGCGCTGGCGACCGCATGACCGGCCGCGGTGTCCCAGGTACTTGTCGGCCCGAAGCGTGGGTAAAGCTGGGCCTGCCCTTCAGCGACCAGACAGAACTTCAGCGACGAACCAATTGAGGTGGTCTGGTGTTCGCCAAGCTGCTCAAGATACTCCTGCAGCTCCGGGTCATTGCCGTGTGAACGGCTAATCACCACCAGCGGCGGGCGCGCATCGCGGACCTGAATCTGCTTGCGAACGCCGCACTCCTCTTTCCATGCTTTGCCCTTTTCCGCGCTGTACATCACCTTCATCACCGGCGCGTAGACCACGCCCAGGGTCGGTTTACCGTTTTCAATCAAGGCGATATTGACGGTAAACTCGCCGTTGCGCTTGATAAACTCTTTGGTGCCGTCCAGCGGGTCCACCAGCCAGTAGCGCTGCCAGTGCTGGCGCACCTCCCAGGCCGGCGGATCCTCTTCCGACAGAACCGGAATATCGGGCGTCAGGGCCAGCAGGCCGCTGATAATCACCTTGTGCGCCGCAATATCCGCGGCCGTGACCGGAGAATCGTCCTTCTTGCTGGTAACGTCCATCGGCTGTTTTCCATCGTAAACTTCCATGATGGCATCGCCCGCATTCCGTGCAAGCTGACATACTTGTTCTAACATTCTCCACCTCGTCTGGTTACAGTGGCGTTAACTCGTTGTTTTATTTATATCGCATCATTGTGAGTTCCGCTATCTGTGATAACGATGGCGGTTTCCTTCACCGCTTTTCTGGCATGATTCACATTTCTGTAAGCAACAGAATGTAAATACATTTTCTTCTGTGCCACTGCTCATATAAAAAGGACGCCACTGATGATTAAGTTTAGCGCAACGCTACTGGCCACGCTGATCGCCGCCAGCGTAAATGCGGCAACGGTCGATTTGCGGATCATGGAAACCACCGATCTGCACAGTAATATGATGGACTTTGACTATTACAAAGATGCCGCCACGGAAAAATTTGGCCTGGTGCGTACCGCAACCTTGATTGAGAAAGCGCGTCAGGAAGTCAGCAATAGCGTACTGGTCGATAACGGCGATGTTATTCAGGGCAGCCCGCTGGGTGACTATATGGCCGCAAAGGGTCTGAAAGAGGGCGATGTTCACCCGGTCTACAAGGCGATGAATACCCTGGATTATGTCGTGGGCAACCTCGGCAACCACGAGTTTAACTACGGGCTCGACTTCCTGCATAAAGCGCTGGCAGGGGCGAAGTTCCCCTACGTGAACGCCAATATTATCGACGTCAAAACCGGCAAACCGATGTTTACGCCTTATCTGATTCAGGATACCCAGGTGAAGGATAGCGACGGCAAAACGCAGACGCTGCGCATTGGCTATATCGGCTTCGTACCACCGCAGATAATGACCTGGGATAAGGCCAATCTTAGCGGCAAGGTGACCGTTAACGACATTACTGCAACCGCACGCAAGTTTGTCCCGGAAATGCGCGAAAAAGGCGCGGACGTGGTGGTGGTCATTGCCCACTCCGGCCTCTCCGCCGACCCGTATCAGGCCATGGCGGAGAACTCCGTTTACTATTTAAGCCAGGTGCCTGGGGTCGATGCCATTATGTTCGGCCACGCTCACGCCGTCTTCCCGAGCAAAGATTTTGCCGGTATCAAAGGCGCGGATATCGCGAAAGGTACGCTGAACGGCGTACCGGCAGTGATGCCGGGCATGTGGGGCGATCACCTTGGGGTGGTCGATCTGGTCCTGAACAACGACAGCGGCAAATGGCAGGTCAGCGCAGCGAAAGCCGAAGCGCGGCCGATCTACGACTCGGTGGCGAAGAAATCGCTGGCGGCAGAAGACAGCAACATGGTGGCGGTATTAAAAGCCGACCATGACGCCACCCGCGAGTTTGTCGGCAAACCGATTGGTAAATCCTCGGATAATATGTACAGCTACCTGGCGCTGGTGCAGGACGACCCAACCGTACAGGTGGTCAATATGGCCCAGAAGGCCTACGTTGAGCACTACATTCAGGGCGACCCGGATCTGGCGAAGCTGCCGGTACTCTCCGCCGCCGCGCCGTTTAAAGTCGGCGGACGTAAAAATGACCCGGCCAGCTTTGTTGAAGTGGAAAAAGGGCAGCTCACCTTCCGCAACGCCGCCGACCTCTACCTGTATCCCAACACCCTGGTGGTGATGAAAGTCAGCGGTAAAGAGGTTAAAGAGTGGCTGGAGTGCTCCGCCGGACAGTTCAATCAAATTGATCCCGCCAGCAGCAAGCCGCAGTCGCTGATTAACTGGGACGGCTTCCGCACCTACAACTTCGACGTGATTGACGGCGTGAACTACCAGATCGATATCACCCAGCCGGCGCGCTACGACGGCGAATGCAACAGCGTGAATCCGCAGGCCGAGCGAATTAAGCATCTGACCTTTAACGGCAAGCCAATCGATCCGAACGCCACTTTCCTCGTCGCGACCAACAACTATCGCGCTTACGGCGGTAAATTCCAGGGCACCGGCGAGGATCATATCGCGTTCGCTTCACCGGATGAAAACCGCTCGGTGCTGGCGGCGTGGATTGGCGCGGAGTCGAAGAAAAACGGCGAGATCCATCCGGCGGCGGATAACAACTGGCGCCTGGCGCCGATCCACAGCACAGTACCGCTGGATATTCGCTTTGAAACCTCACCGGGCGACAAGGCCGCGGCATTTATCAAAGAGAAAGCGCAATACCCGATGCGCCAGGTGGCTACCGACGATATCGGCTTTGCTATTTATCAGCTGGATTTGAGTAAATAATTGCCGGTTCCCCGGTTGTGCTGCGCTTACCGGGGCTACACTGACATCAACCTCAGGCTACCTGTTCGTGGTTCGCCAGAACCGCGGGCAGGTTCAGTTCAATCCAGTCCGCCAGCGCCGCCACCTTCTCGCTCACCTGCTCACCGAGCGGAGTCAGACTATATTCAACGTGCGGCGGCACCACCGGATACGACACGCGGTTAAGAAAGCCGTCCTGTTCCAGCGCCTGGAGCGACTGGGCCAGCATCTTTTCGCTGACGCCGCCGATCTTACGCCGCAGATCGCTAAACCGATGGGTGCCATCGCGCAGGGACACCAAAATCAGTACGCCCCAGCGGCTGGTCACGTGTTTGAGCACTTCCCGCGAGGGGCACTGTTCGGCAAACAGGTTGCCGTTACGTAGCTGCTCGCTCAGCGTCAGATTCGCCATATTCATACTTACCTTTTTGTACGTACTTACTAAAAGTTAGTTAAGGTGTTAGCTTACCATAACTGCCAATGAACACGAAGGAGAAGACCCATGATCGCAATTACCGGCGCAACCGGCCAGCTTGGCCAACACGTCCTGGAAAACCTGTTAAAAACCGTCCCCGCGGGCCAGGTTGTGGCTATCGTGCGCAACCCGGCAAAAGCCGAATCGCTGAGCCAAAGGGGCATAGGGGTTCGTCAGGCCGACTACAGCGATGAAGCGGCCCTGACCGCCGCCCTACAGGGCGTGGACAAACTGTTGCTGATCTCTTCCAGCGAGGTCGGCCAGCGCGCCGTCCAGCACCGCAACGTGATTAATGCAGCGAAAGCTGCCGGCGTGAAATTTATCGCCTATACCAGCCTGCTGCACGCCGATACCTCCCCGTTGGGGCTGGCGGATGAACATATCGCCACCGAGCAGATGCTCGCCGACTCCGGCATTGCATATGCCCTGCTGCGCAACGGCTGGTACACCGAAAACTATCTCGCCAGCGCGCCGCCGGCGATTGAGCACGGCGTGTTTATCGGCGCTGCCGGTAACGGCAAAATCGCCTCTGCTACCCGCGCGGATTACGCCGCCGCTGCCGCTCGCGTTATCGCCGAAGAGGGCCACGCCGGAAAAGTGTATGAACTGGCGGGCGATGAGGCGTGGACTTTGAGCGAACTCGCCGCTGAGCTGAGCAAACAAAGCGGTAAAAACGTGGTGTATCAAAACCTCAGCGAAGACGACTTCGCCGCCGCGCTGAAGGGCGTCGGCCTGCCCGCAGGCCTGGCTGATATGCTGGCGAATTCTGATACCGGCGCCTCCAAAGGCGGGCTGTTCGACGATAGCCGCACCCTGAGTAAGCTCATCGGTCGCCCAACCACGACGCTGGCAGAGAGCGTCAAAGGCATTCTGTAACTGTTACATAGTGGTTAATTTTTGTAGCATCCCGGCGGGCCATCCTCAATAATGTACGGATGTCCGTCGGGAGTTATCGCATGCAAGGCGTACCGGAACAGTTTAATGATGAAAGAGACAGCGCGCGCTTTCGCCATCTGGCGCAGCTGCCCGGCGTTGAGCTGTATCATGCCCACATCTCCCGCTACGCCTTTGAACCGCACACCCATGAAGCCTTTGGTATCGGCGCGATAGAGCTCGGCGCCGAGCGTTTTCGCTATCGCGGCAGCCAGCATGTAGCTACGGTTAACTCTATCGTCACCATGAATCCCGATGAACTGCATACCGGCGAGGCGGAGACTGCCGACGGCTGGCGCTATCGGATGATTTATCTCGACCCGGATACGCTGGAAAAGGTGACCGGCGTGCGCCACTGGTGGTTCAGCGAAGTGGTGCGTCAGGACCCGCTTCGCTCCCGGCAAATCGGCAATCTCATCTACGGCCTGTGGCATACTGACGATCCGCTCGCGCAGCAGGGTCTGCTGCTGGATTTAATCGATACCTTCCGGCCATTCGCTCACCACGCCGCTGCGCTGCCCGAAGCTCGCCACCGCTTCGAGCGGGTACGAGACTATCTGCATGATAACTATATGCGTACGGTGACCCTCGATGAGCTGGCGCAGGTGGCGGCGCTGAGCCCGTACCATTTCCAGCGCCAGTTCAAAGCGCACTTCCACGTTACGCCGCACCAGATGTTAATGGCCATTCGCCTGTGGCGCGCCAAAGCGTTTCTCACCCACGGTATGCCCGCTGCCGACGTCGCTCTCGCCGCCGGACTGACCGACCAGTCGCACCTGACCCGCGCGTTTACCCGCCGTTACGGCATTACCCCGGTACGTTATCAAAAGCAGGTTCTCCCGCGCTAATGCGCAACCTCATACAATATTCCCGCTAAAGCCTCTCCTACACTGTCGCCAACAAAAAGAGTAATGGAAAGCATGATGATTAGTGGTGTGCTGTACGCCCTGCTGGCAGGGCTGATGTGGGGATTGATATTCGTGGGCCCTTTACTGGTGCCGGAATACCCGGCTGTTTTACAGTCGATGGGGCGCTATCTGGCGCTGGGGCTGATCGCCCTGCCGCTGGCCTGGCTGGGCCGCGCACGGCTGCGCCAGCTCGCCAGGAAAGACTGGTGGACGGCGCTGGGACTGACCCTGATGGGCAACTTAATCTATTACGTCTGCCTGGCCAGCGCGATTCAGCGTACCGGCGCGCCGGTGTCGACCATGATTATCGGCACTCTGCCGGTCGTGCTGCCGGTTTTCGCCAACCTGCTCTATAGCCAGCGCGATGGAAAGCTGCCGTGGCGGCGACTGTTCCCGGCGCTGGTCTGTATTGCCTTCGGCCTGGCATGCGTCAATATCGCTGAACTGCATCAGGGCTTACCCGATTTCAGCCCGTGGCGCTACGGCTCCGGTATCTTGCTGGCGTTGATCTCGGTGGTGTGCTGGGCCTGGTACGCGCTGCGCAACGCCCGTTGGCTGCGGGAAAACCCGGATAAACCGCCGATGATGTGGGCTACCGCGCAGGCGCTGGTGACCCTGCCGGTATCGCTGGTCGGATACCTTATCGCCTGCGGGTGGCTGCATGGACAGCACCCGGACTTCCCGCTCCCCTTCGGCCCGCGCCCGGCGGTGTTCGTCACCCTGATGCTGGCGATCGCTATCTTCTGTTCATGGGTTGGGGCGTGGTGCTGGAACGTTGCCAGCCAGCGTCTGCCAACGGTGATCCTCGGGCCGCTGATCGTCTTCGAAACCCTTGCCGGACTGCTGTATACCTTTATTCTGCGCCAGAGTCTGCCCCCGCTTCTGACCCTAAGCGGTATTCTGCTGCTGGTGCTCGGCGTGGTGTCTGCCGTGCGTGCTCGTCCGGAAAAACCCGTGCTGCAGAAACTGGTCAGCGAGAAAAAATAGCCTGGTACCCTAAAGGGGTATTCCCTGGAACATAAGATGCATTTAAAATACAACTTATATTCTTGATGACGAGGTAACTGCTATGGCTTTCCGTGACCAACCTTTAGGCGAGCTGGCGCTGACGATTCCGCGCGCCTCCGCGCTGTTCCGTAAGTACGATATGGACTACTGCTGCGGCGGCAAACAGACGCTGGATCGCGCGGCATCTCGCAAAGAGCTGGACGTCGCGGTGATTGAAGCCGAGCTGGCAAAACTGGCGGAAGAGCCGGTAGAGCGCGACTGGCGGGTTGCGCCCTATGCGGAAATTATCGATCACATTATCGTTCGCTATCACGACAGGCATCGCGAGCAGCTGCCGGAGCTGATTTTACAGGCCACTAAAGTCGAGCGCGTTCACGCCGACAAGCCCAACGTTCCGAAAGGCTTAACCAAGTATCTGACCATGCTGCACCAGGAGCTTTCCAGCCATATGATGAAAGAGGAGCAGATTCTGTTCCCGATGATCAAACAGGGCATGGGAACGCAGGCCGGCGGCCCTATCAGCGTGATGGAAAGCGAGCATGATGAAGCGGGCGAGCTGCTGGAGGTGATTAAGCACATCACGCAGAACGTGACGCCGCCGGCGGAAGCCTGCACCACCTGGAAAGCGATGTACAACGGCATCAACGAACTGATTGATGACCTGATGGAGCACATCAGTCTCGAAAATAACGTGCTGTTCCCGCGTGCCCTCGCAGGTAAATAGCAAGTAATAAAAAAGGCGCCCGCAGGCGCCCTCGACATTGTCAGTCTTATTGGCCACCCCGGGTGGCCTTTTTTATGACGGGCGCCCTGCCCCCTTCGGGCCGTTGCAAGCAACGTTAAACATCTCTCCCGAGGATTTTTTATTTCGCCAGACGCTTCTTGCCGGCAAAAAGCCAGCCCGCGCCGAGCAGTACAAACCACAGCGGGGTCACCATCAGCGCTTCGCGGGTATCGGCTTCCAGCGTCAGCAGCACCAGCACAAAGACGAAGAATGCCATGCACACCCAGCACATCAGTTTGCCCAGCGGCATCTTATATTTGGACTGCTCATGCAGCTGCGGACGTTTCCTGCGATAGGCCAGATACGAGCACAGGATAATTGTCCAGACGAACATAAACAGGATCGCCGACACCGTGGTAATCATGGTAAACGCCGCAATGACGCTTGGATTGACCATCAGCATGACCACGCCGCCCAGCAGACACATGCAGGAGAAGGTCAGGCCTTTCGCCGGTACCGCGCGTTTCGACAGCTTGGCGAACATTTTCGGCGCCTGCCCGTCCTGCGCCAGACCAAACAGCATACGGCTGGTAGAGAATACGCCGCTGTTAGCGGAAGAGGCCGCCGAGGTCAGCACCACGAAGTTGATCAGGCTCGCCGCCGCTGGCAGCCCGACCAGCACAAACAGCTCAACGAACGGGCTCTTTGACGGCACGACTGAGCTCCACGGAGTCACCGACATAATGACGATCAGCGCAAAGACGTAGAACATAATGATACGAATGGGAATCGAGTTAATCGCCCGCGGCAGGGATTTCTCAGGATCTTTCGTTTCCGCCGCCGTGGTTCCCACCAGTTCGATGCCCACGAAGGCGAAAACGGCGATCTGGAAGCCGGCAAAGAATCCGCTGATGCCTTTCGGGAACCAGCCGCCGTCATTCCACAGATGGGCGAAAGAGGCTTCCACGCCGGTCGGTGACTGGAAGTGCATCAGCACCATCACCAGGCCGACCACGATCAGCGCCACGATAGCGACAATTTTGATCATCGCAAACCAGAACTCCATCTCGCCGAACATCTTCACGGTGGCGAGGTTAAGACCCAGCAGCAGCAGGATGACCGCCAGCGAGGCGACCCAGTCGGAGAGTCCCGGGAACCAGAACTGCGCGTAGGCGGTGATCGCCACCACGTCCGCCATCCCGGTCACCACCCAGCAGAACCAGTAGGTCCAGCCGGTGAAATAACCTGCCCAGGGGCCCAGCAGGTCGGCGGCAAAATCGCTGAATGACTTGTATTCGAGATTCGACAGCAGTAATTCACCCATGGCGCGCATGACGAAAAACAGCATGAAACCGATGATCATATAAACAAAAATAATTGACGGCCCGGCAAGGCTGATGGTTTTGCCTGACCCCATAAACAGCCCGGTGCCTATCGCACCACCGATAGCAATAAGCTGAATATGCCGGTTAGTGAGATTTCGCCGCAGCGATTGTTCAGTCGGAGCCTGTTCGTCGGCAACGACTTTTACCTGATCTACCATGTGATTTTTCCTGTTGTACCTGTCTGTGTTGTTCGGGCTCTATTGGCCCTTCATTCGTATTAACCCCGGAACGAGGGTTTATCGATATTAGGTAAGAATCGGAGGGATGAATACTATGATTTAGAGATAATGTTAATTTTATGTTTAAAGTGAGTGTTATATCACTCCGGTTACGCGAAACAGCTCACAAAAATACACCCATTCAGCAGATATGCAATATAAAGCTCCAGCAAATGCTCAACTTAAGGGTTTTACACTATTTAAAGCGGCTCCCTCCCCCATACGGAAGAGGAAGCACCTGCTATTTAAATAATGTCCAGCAGTTCAACTTCAAAAATCAGGGTACTGAACGGAGGAATGGATGCGCCCGCGCCGCGCTCGCCGTAGGCCAGGTTGTGCGGAATCGTCAGTTCCCATTTAGAGCCTACCGGCATCAGGGTCAACGCTTCAATCCAGCCGCCGATCACGCCGGTCACCGGGAACTCAGCCGGTTCGCCGCGCGCAACGGAGCTATCGAAGACGGTGCCATCGATCAGTTTGCCGGTGTAGTGAACGCGAACGCGGTCAGTACGCGCCGGGATCGGGCCTTCACCCTGGGTCAGTACGCGGAACTGCAGGCCAGATTCGGTGCTGTTCACGCCTTCGCGCTCGCGGTTTTCTTCCAGGTATTTCTCGCCATCCGCGGCCATTTCCTGGAAACGCTCGCGACGCACGGCGTCAGCGCGTTCGTGAATTTCACGCAGCGCGCGGTGAACGGCTTCCACCGGCACCTGCGGCTGTTTACCTTCCAGCGCGTCAGCAATACCCGCGACCAGCGCTTCCGGCAGCAGCCCCTGCAGGCCAGATTCGCTCAGCTGTTGTCCAACCTGCAAGCCGATACCGTAACTTGCCTGTGCTTCAATCGTGTCAAAAGTAGGGGTTGCCATCTTTGTTCCTTTTTTGGGTGAGAATTTTATATTCCACGGCTTCACGCAGCATAAGCAGAAAAGCCGGAACATATACCCTAAATAATTCGAGCTGCAGCCAACGCATCTGCAACCTGAAGTATGACGGGTATAAAGAGGTGGGCAGCATATCAGCCACAGCACGACGGGTAAAACTTTGTCGGCAGGATGATGACAAATCTGACGGAAACAGAAACAATAGAGAGATAAGGTTAACCTCACGAAACATATCTTTGTCTCGTCCTTCAGAAAGTTAGCCATCTATACTCTAGAGACAGCAGGATAAAAATATGCGGAGCAGGAGGAAAGCCATGCCCGGGCGCTTTGAACTGAAATCTACCCTGGAGAAGATCTGGCATGCCCCGGATCATTTTCGCCTCATGGATCCGCTACCGCCGATGCACCGCCGCGGTATTATTGCCGGAGCGCTGCTGGTGGTTATCGGCGTTCTGCTCCCTTCAGAGGATAACGGCAGTTCAGTTCAGTCCAGCCGCGAGGCGAATCTCGACCTGCAATCTCAGTCGCAGCCGCAGTCTTCAGGTAATCAGGCCGTCCCACTGCCGCCCATCACCAACACGCCGCCGGTCAACGATGCCGATCAGGTGGCGCCGGTCGCGCCGGAGCCCATTCAGGATGAGCAGCCGGATCAACCGCAGCAGCAGACCGCTTCCCAGCCTTATCAGGAGCCGCAGTCGACTCCCGGCATTGAGCAGCAGTGGCGGACCTACCGTATTGAATCCGGCAAAACCCTCGCGCAGCTGTTCCGCGACCACAACCTGCCGCCGACCGACGTTTACGCCATGGCCCAGGTTGAAGGTGCCGGTAAGCCGCTAAGCTCGCTGCAAACCGGGCAGACGGTACAGATCCGCCAGAATGCCAGCGGCGTGGTCACCGGGCTGACTATCGATACCGGCGGCGGGCAGCAGGTGCTGTTTACCCGCCAGTCGAACGGTAGCTTTATTCGCGTCCGTTAAGCGTTCCGGCCGGGTAGCTTACCCGGCCTGCTGTGAAGTTTTTCCGGATGTTGCCCCCGGCTTATTTACCCACCAGATCCCGGCGCACACCAGCACCAGCGCAACCGCATATTTCGGTTCAAAAATATTCTCGCCAAGGAAGATGGCCGACAGCACGGTTCCGGCTACCGGGATGACAAAGTTGAACGGCGCAATCATGCTCACGCGGTTATGCTTCAGCAGCACGCTCCACAAAGCAAAAGCGATGGAGGAGAGCAGCGTCAAATAAGCCAGAACCAGCACCGCTGCGGAGCTGTGAACCTCGAGGGTTCCGCCGGTCAGGTAACCGCCGCCAACCAGCACCAGACCGCCAAACGCCAGCTGCCAGCCGGTCATCACCGTTGGGTCAACCGTTTGTGAAATGCGTTTACCATATAGCGTCGCCGCCGACAGAATAAAAGCCGCCAGCACCACAAAACCATCTCCTTGCCAGACAAAGCTAAAATCGCTCAATGAATGATTAAAGTTCACCAGCATGACGCCGGCAAAACCGAGAATGCAGCCGATGGCCTTGTTATAGCTCAGCTTGTCATTCTGATAGATGAAGTGCGCCAACAGGACGCTGAAGAAGGTTCCGGTAGCGTTCATAATCGAGCCCTTCACGCCGGTGGTAAACGCCAGGCCCACGTAGAAGAAAACGTACTGGATAGACGTTTGCGTAACGCCCAGTATCGCCAGCTGCCCGCACTGACGCGGATTTAAGCGGGCAATCGGCTTACGTTGCACCAGCGCGAAGAGCAGCAGCAGGGTTCCGGCAAACAGGAAGCGATAGCCAGCAAAAACGATTTTTGACGGCACATCATCAGTGGCAATCTGAAACAGTTCATAGCCGCTTTTAATCGCCGGATAGGAGCTTCCCCACAGCAGGCAGCAGAGGGTTGCGCAGGCATAAGCCACATTCTTGCGGGAAAATATTGAGGGTGCGTCCATTCACTTTACCAGAAATAAAATAGTGTTTTATTTTATTATCCAGAAAGTTGCTAAGAATAGCCACCATACCAGGAAAAGATTAAGCAAATACAGAAAAGCAAAACGCCGGCACAGGGCCGGCGTCTCGACGTGAGTTGAGTAATAAATTACTCAGCTACAACGTTAACAACCAGTTTAGCGAAGACTTCGCTGTGAACCTGGAAGTCCACTTCGTGCTCACCGGTGGTGCGCAGAACGCCGTTCGGCAGACGAACTTCGCTCTTAGCAACGGCAACGCCAGCTGCAGTTACAGCGTCAGCGATGTCGCGAGTACCGATGGAACCGAACAGTTTACCTTCGTCGCCAGATTTAGACGCGATGGTAACGGTGCCCAGTGCGTTGATTGCTTCAGCACGTGCGTTAGCAGCGCTCAGAACTTCTGCCAGTTTGGCTTCCAGTTCAGCACGGCGTGCTTCGAAGAATTCAACGTTTTTCTTGGTAGCAGGAACAGCTTTACCCTGTGGTACCAGGAAGTTACGAGCATAGCCCGCTTTAACGTTAACCTGATCACCCAGGCTACCCAGGTTTGCTACTTTATCAAGCAGAATAACTTGCATTACCTTATCCTCTCAAAGTCGTATTAATGGACCGTGACCGATTACTGATGACGATCAGTGTACGGCAGCAGGGACAGGTAGCGAGCGCGTTTGATAGCGCGAGCCAGCTGACGCTGATATTTTGCACGGGTACCGGTGATACGGCTCGGGACAATCTTACCGCTTTCGGTGATGTAGTTTTTCAGCGTAGCGATATCTTTATAGTCGATCTCTTGAACGCCTTCCGCGGTGAAACGGCAGAACTTGCGACGACGGAAATAACGTGCCATATGGCTAGTCTCCAGAATCTATCAATTCAATCTGCTCGGCATGCAGAACCATTTTGCTCAAGCCGTTCTTTGCCTTGTGGCAAGAGATGAACCCTCGAACGATTACTGCGCTACCGACCGTTATACTGTGAGTAATGGCCTGGTTCTGGTGTCCGCTGATTATCACGGGCATCTGGCACCACGCCTGCCGGTGAAAACCGGCTTCCTCCTGCACTGAACGATGCTCAAGCACGAACTGGCAGTGTGGAATTCCTGACGGGCTGACCTTACGAAGTGGAGTCCTGCAAACAATGCCGGACAGCTCCAGACGATTGGTCATCAGGATTACTCTTCAGAATCCCCAGCTTCAGAATCATCTGCGGTTTCGTTAGCGAAATCTTCGCGACGCTCACGGCGCTCGTCTTTCGCTTTAACCATCGGAGATGCTTCGGTAACAGCGTGCTTAGTACGCATTACCATGCTGCGGATAACGGCGTCGTTGAAGCGGAAGTTAGTTTCCAGCTCATCGATCGCTTCCTGCGGCGCTTCAACGTTCAGCAGAACGTAGTGAGCTTTGTGCAGTTTGTTGATCGGATAAGCCAGCTGACGGCGGCCCCAGTCTTCCAGACGGTGGATCGTACCTTCTGCTGCAGTGATTGCACCAGTGTAACGTTCGATCATGCCCGGAACCTGTTCGCTCTGGTCAGGATGGACCATAAAAACGATTTCGTAATGACGCATCGAATTGCTCCTTACGGATTATTCAGCCTCCTGTCTGGGTCAGCCGCGGCCCATGGAGGCAAGGAACGTGTTAAAGGGCGGCTGAAAAATTGACGCGTCATAATACGGGCGAGCGGGGTTTAAGACAAGTGAATTGTGCAAATAATTCGCACTAAGCGCAAAGTGACCCTAAGCCAGTGATTTAAAATTAATCAACAGCGGAAGCGACAATTTTTTGAACAACTGCATCAGAAATGGTCGCGATGCGCCAGAGAGGCAGCGATTACAATTAGATCAGAAGCAATCCATACCCCAGGGAAGCGGGTGAACGTCAGGACTGTCATAAGGAGCGTAGATGATGAAATACATCCTCATAACCATGATGGCAGCGCTTTTGTTATGCGCCAACGCGCTGGCTGCTATTAAAATCGATGCCCGCCAGGCCCGCAATATGGATGATGTGCAGAGCCTCGGCGTTATCTATATCAACCATAACATCGCCACCGAGCAGGAAGCTGACCAGGCGCTTAGCCAGCAGAGCGATGTTCAGGGAGCGAAATACTTCCAGCCAATCCTTATTCATGAACCGGGAAGCGATGGGCAAATTCACGCCAGCGCCGTCATTTACCGCTAACGCCTCCGGAGCGCTGACTTCATCCAATAACAGAGGAAGTCAGCGATGCTCCTGCCCGGCCCGCTGACGTTGCTCAATTCGACACAAAACACAGAACCTGATGTTTGTAAGGCGTCAGCCGCGTCGCGGAAGAGAGCGTTGCTTAATGCAATTGAGAATTATTTTTCCTCGTGACTTATCAGCCTGCGCGTAACCTGATTTAATCTCTCTTTAACTACATGATTCTCTGGAGTGATTCATGGTTCCGCGTTTTGCCACGCTCAGCCGTATCCCAAAAGGGGTTTGGGTGCTGGGCGGCGTTAGCTTGCTCATGGATGTTTCCTCAGAAATGATCCACAGCCTGCTCCCTTTATTTATGGCCACCACGTTGGGAGCCAGCGTGATTATTATCGGCATTATCGAAGGCGTGGCGGAAGCCACCGCGCTGATGCTGAAGGTGTTTTCCGGCGTCATCAGCGATTATGTCGGCAAACGTAAAGGGCTGGCGCTGCTCGGCTATGGTCTGGGAGCGCTGAGTAAGCCTCTTTTTGCTATCGCCCCTACCTCCGGCATGGTGTTTAGCGCACGAATGATCGACCGCATCGGCAAAGGAATACGCGGCGCGCCGCGGGATGCGCTGGTTGCCGACGTCACTCCCCCGGAAATTCGCGGGGCCGCCTACGGACTGCGCCAGGCGCTGGACACCATCGGCGCGTTTCTGGGCCCGCTGCTTGCCGTCGCGCTGATGTTTCTCTGGGATAACGATTTCCAGTCGATTTTCTGGGTCGCGGCGATTCCCGCCGTCCTCTCAATCGCTCTGTTGGGCTTTGGGTTAAAAGAACCCAACACATCGGTCGTCCAGAAACGCACCAATCCCCTGCGCCGCGAGAATCTCAAGAAGCTTTCCGCCGCTTACTGGTGGGTGGTGGCTATTGGCTCGATTTTCACCCTCTCCCGCTTCAGCGAAGCCTTTCTGGTGCTACGCGCCCAGCAAATGGCGATCCCGCTATTCGCCATACCGCTAGTAATGGTCGCCATGAACCTGGTCTACAGCCTGACTGCCTATCCTTTCGGGAAATTATCGGACAGGATGAGCCACAGCAAAATGCTGCAGTGGGGCCTGCTGGTGCTGATTGCCGCCGATATCGTGCTGGCGCTGAGTAGCCACTGGAGCACGCTTTTAGCCGGCGTCGCGCTGTGGGGTATTCATATGGGCATGACGCAGGGTCTACTGGCGGCAATGGTGGCGCATACCGCCCCGCCTGAACTGCGCGGCACTGCGTTCGGAATGTTCAACCTGATGAGCGGAATCGCGCTACTGCTGGCCAGCGCCGGTGCAGGCGTGCTGTGGGAAATGTTGGGCGCCGCCTCGACGTTTTATGCTGGCGCGATAATTTGCGTCGTGACGCTGATAGGTATGCGCTGTATGCCGTCGGCTTATCAACAACGTTAAAAAAGGCTCCGGAGCAGACCGGTTGATTCATCATAAAGATGAAATGCTCCGGAGCACGTATTTCACTTTTGCCCGTAGTAGGCGTTTGGCCCGTGCTTGCGCATGAAGTGTTTGTCCATCAGCCAGCTATCGATGGGCTTCAGCTGCGGGTTGATCGCGCGGGCTATCCACGCCATCCGCGCCACTTCTTCCATCACCACCGCGTTGTGCACCGCATCGTGCGCATCTTTGCCCCAGGCAAAAGGCCCGTGCTGATAGACCACGACGCCCGGCGTATGCAGCGGCTCAACATCGCCCAGCGTTTCGATAATCACGTGGCCGGTATTCAGCTCATAAGCCTCTTCCACTTCCCGGGGGCTCAACGCCCGGGTGCAGGGGATATCGCCAAAGAAGTAGTCCGCATGGGTCGTTCCCAGCGCGGGAATGGCCAGACCCGCCTGCGCCCAGGCCGTTGCGTGCGTCGAATGAGTATGTACCACGCCCCCCAGACTCGGGTAGCGGCGATACAGCGCCAGATGCGTGGCGGTATCGGAAGAGGGACGATACCGCCCGTCTACCACTCTCCCCTCCAGATCCACGACCACCATATCGTCCGCTTTCATGGCCTCGTAGGCGACTCCGCTGGGCTTAATCGCCACCAGCCCGCGTTCGCGGTCGATAGCGCTGACGTTACCCCAGGTAAAAGTGACCAGGCCGTAGCGCGGTAAATCCATATTGGCTTCAAATACCTGCCGTTTTAGCGTTTGCATTATGCTGCCTCCACCAGACCGGCGCTGGCCATCCTCGCCTTCACCCAATCGCGCGCTTTCGCGACCTCGGCGGCCGGATCGTCGGTCGTTTCGCTCCACATTTCAATTAGATACGGGCCGCAGTAGCCCGTCTGCTTGAGCGTTTCGAAACAACGTTCAAAATCGACGACGCCTTCGCCGAACGGCACGTTTTTAAATACGCCGGGTTTCGTATCTTTTATATGCACCGCCACGATATGCCCCATCCCGGCCTGCAGCTCCATCTGCACGTCGTTATCCCAGGCGGAAAGGTTGCCGATGTCCGGATAGAGCTGGAACCACGGATTATTCAGGTAATGAGCATAGCCCAGCGCCTTGCTGATCGAGTTCATCAGCGGATAGTCCATGATTTCCATCGCCAGCGTTACCTGCGCGCGGCTGGCCATTTCAACGCTCTCTTTTAGCCCGTTACGGAAACGACGGCGCGTCTCGTTATTAGCCTCCTGGTAGTAAACGTCGTAACCCGCCAGCTGAATAACGCGAATGCCTACATCCTGCGCCAACCGAATGGCTTTGCGCATAATCTCCAGCCCCTGCGCCCGTACCGCGTCGTCTTCGCTACCGAGCGGGAAGCGCCGATGGGCGCTCAGGCACATAGAGGGCACGCGCACCCCGGTTTCGGCAATCGCGTTAACCAGCGCGAAGCGCTGCTCCCGGCTCCAGTCGAGTCGGGCCAGGCGGGCGTCAGTTTCATCGACCGACATTTCGACGAAATCAAAACCGAGCGCCTTAGCCAGCTGCAGGCGTTCCAGCCAGCACTCCCCGGCGGGGAGCGCTTTTTCATAGATGCCGAGCGGAATATGTTTCGACAGCATAGCCGCTCCTTAGCCCCACAGTTGGGCGATAGAACGTTTGAACTGCCGGGCGGCTTCCACCGGCGAAGCAGCGTCGCGAATGCTGCGCCCGGCGATAAAGACGTGGATCGGAATTCCCTGGAACAGCGGCAAATCCTCCAGCGCCAGGCCGCCGGTGACGGTGACTTTAAAGCCCATATCGGACAGGCGTTTGATAGCGTTAATATCCGCCTCGCCCCATGCCACCCCGGCCGCCTGGGCGTCGCGGCTACGGTGATAGACTACCTGCTGGATACCCGCTTCGCGCCACTCCTGCGCCTGCTCCCAGGTCCAGTAGCCGGTCAGTTCAATCTGAACGTCTCCGTTGTACTCTTTCGCCACGTCCAGCGCACCTTTGGTGGTGTTGATGTCCGCACAGCAGATCACGGTTACCCAGTCGGCGTTGGCTTCAAAGCACATGCGGGAGAGGATTTTACCAGCATCGGCGATTTTAGCGTCCGCCAGCACGATTTTGTTGGGATAGAGCGCCTTCAGGTCGCGAACGGCGCGAACGCCTTCAGCCACGCAAAGGATGGTACCGACTTCAATAATGTCCACTTCATCGGCTATCAGGCGCGTCGTTTCATACGCGGAAGACATGGATTGATTATCGAGCGCAACCTGCAACATAGGTAATGACATTTTCTCTTCCTTTTAAACGGCCGCCGCCGTGGCGTTATCAATTAAATCCAGCACTTGCTGCGCGGTGCGGCAGGCGCGTAAACGGTCAAAATTGGCTTCGTCTTCAAACAGATTGACGATCTGCATAATGCCCACTTCCTGATGGGTATTGGCATCCACGGCCGCCATGGTGATCAGGATGTCGACCGGGTCGTTATCCTCATGATTGAAAACCAGCGGCGTTTTCAGCGTGACCAGCGCAAAGCCAGTTTTCTTGACCCCCTCTTCCGGGCGACCGTGCGGCATCGCCAGGCCGGGAGCTATCACAAAATAAGGGCCGTGCTGAGCTACGCCATCCAGAATGGCCTGGTAGTAGCGCGGCTCTACCACATCGGCTTTCACCAGCAAATCAACGCTCAGCTTGACGGCTTCCTGCCAGGTGCTGGCATCAGCCTGTAAAAGGATGGAGTTATTCTCCACCAGCGAATCACGTAATTTCATTTGGCGTCCTTACTTCACATCCTGCGGAAAGTGCGCTTTGATCACTTCCAGCAGTTTTGGGCCAAAATCCGCTGGCGAGAGCATGTTGCGTACGCCAACCACGTATTTATTGCCGGAGACGCTAATCTCACCGGCGATATGGGTGGAGGCGATGATAATGTCCGCGCCGTTTAGTTCGCTTTTATATTCCCCCACCGCGCAGCTGTTCACCGTGTGATCGATATTTGACTGGGTCAAAAACTGGTCCACCTTCATCTTCATGATCATGGAACTTCCTTGCCCGTTGCCACATACAGCCAGAATACGTACGGTCATAGTCAAAACTCCTTATTGAGCAGAAGCATCTGCCAGTTGTTTTTCCGCGTCCTCTTCAGCACGCAGCGTGCGCCCTGCGAAGAACATATAAGCCAGTGCAATAATGATGATGACGGCCATAAACGCGATACCGATGGAGGCGAAGCCCTGCATCATCGGCGGCGCCAGAATTGACCAGTCCGCCATGCCCATCCAGGCGCTCATGCCGGTCAGCTTCACCGCCCAGACGCAGCCAAAGATTTCAATCATTCCCATCACCAGGCAAATCTTGAGCGCCGCGCGCCAGCCGCCAAAGTGGTTAGCAAAGACGCCGATGGTGGCGTTCGAGAAGAACATCGGGATAAAGCCCGGAATAATCAGAATGGAAGAGCCGACGCCCACCAGAATACCGACGGCGATCAGCTGGCCGATGGTGCCCCACATAAAGCCCCAGACGACGGCGTTTGGCGCAAAGCTATAGATCGCCGCACAGTCAATGGCTAGCACGGCGCCGGGAATCAGGCGCTGGGAGATACCGTTGAACGCCTCGGAAAGTTCGGCGACGAACATGCGCACGCCCTGGGTGATAATGAAAATAGCGACGGCGAACGAGAAGCCCGTTTGCAGGATATAGACCGTCCAGTGGGTATTGCCCGCCATCGCCTGTACGGTATCGATGCCGAAGGAGAGCAGGATCGCGCCGAAGAAAATAGTCATCACAATGGCCGTGGAGACGATGTTGTCGTGAAAGATGTTCAGCCAGCCCGGCAGCTTAAGATCCTCAACGCTCTCCTCTTTTTTGCCCAGATACGGGGCGACCTTGTAAGCAATCCATGAAGCGAACTGCTGCTGGTGACCGATGGAGAAGCCGCAGCCGTCAGTCACTTCCTGGGTCGGCTTGTACATCATGTTCGAGGTAATGCCCCAATAGAGCGATACCAGCACCGCCGTACAGATAATGGTCGTCCACATCGGGTAGCCGAAGATGTAAAAAGAGACGGCAATCAACCCAGCCTGCTGGAACATGATGTGCCCGGTCAGCATGATGGTGCGAATACCGGTAATACGCCGCAGCAGGACGTAACAAATATTCAACGCCAGAGCTAACAGCACGGCATAGCCCACCCAGCTGTAGGCGTCTCCCATGCGTTCGATCGTGGCCATCATTGATGCGTAGGTATCGGAGATAGCCCCGTTAATGCCATAAACCTCAGACATTTTCGCCACTACCGGCTTAAAGGTGCTGGTCAGAATGCCGGAGCCAGCCTGCAACAGCATAAAACCGATAATGGTTTTAATCGTCCCTTTAACAATAACGCTGGCGCTTTTACGCAGCAGGATATAGCCCAGGCAGGTCACAATCCCCAGCAGTAGCGGGGCGTTAGTCATTACCTGGTTAAAGAACACGGTAAAGATGTGGTAGAGAATCTCCATAACACACTCCAGAAGGTGGACGCTCTGAACGCACGCTACGCTCAGGGTTTGTTGTTGGGATCACTCTAATAATCAAAAATAATCACAACAAGATTATATTTGATTAAATGTGACGCACGCCGCAAATAATCACACAATCCGCCGTCGTATTAATTCTCATTTTCATAAAATAAAAAATAACGCATTAAAATCAATAAAATATAATTACACATATATCATAAAATCTGTCTTAACCTCCGTTTACCCCTTAGGGTTGCCTCCAGAACAGGCAAAATTCAGGATTGCAATCCTGAACAAACGATGCCAGTATTCTTCAAAACAAATCACAATGTGATTACTTTTGATAATATGTGAGGGGAAAATAAATGAGTAAAGTGCAAACCATCACCCGCGAATCATGGATCCTGAACACTTTTCCGGAATGGGGCAGCTGGCTGAACGAAGAGATTGAGCAAGAGCAGGTGGCGCCGGGCACCTTTGCCATGTGGTGGTTGGGTTGTACGGGCATCTGGCTAAAATCCGAAGGCGGAGCCAATATCTGCGTCGACTTCTGGTGCGGCACCGGCAAGCAAAGCCACGGCAACCCGCTGATGAAAACGGGCCACCAGATGCAGCGCATGGCGGGCGTGAAGAAGCTCCAGCCAAACCTGCGGACCACTCCGTTTGTCCTCGATCCGTTCGCCATTCGCCAGATCGACGCCGTGCTGTCTACCCACGATCATAACGATCATATTGATGTGAACGTGGCCGCCGCGGTCATGCAGAACTGCGCCGAAGACGTACCGTTTATCGGCCCGCAAACCTGCGTCGATCTGTGGATGGGCTGGGGCGTTCCGAAAGAACGCTGCATAGTGATGAAACCGGGTGATGTGGTTAAAATCAAAGATATTGAAATCCACGCGCTCGACGCCTTTGACCGTACCGCCCTGATCACCTTACCCGCAGAACAAAAAGCCGCGGGCGTGCTGCCGGATGGGATGGATCAGCGCGCGGTGAACTACTTGTTTAAAACGCCGGGCGGCAACCTGTACCACAGCGGCGATTCTCACTACTCTAACTACTACGCGAAGCACGGGAACGAGCACCAAATCGACGTGGCTCTGGGCTCCTATGGCGAGAACCCGCGCGGCATTACCGACAAAATGACCAGCGCCGATATCCTGCGCATGGCCGAGTCGCTGAATACCAAAGTGGTGATCCCGTTCCATCACGATATCTGGTCAAATTTCCAGGCCGATCCGCAGGAGATCCGCGTTCTGTGGGAAATGAAAAAAGACCGCCTGAAGTATGGCTTTAAGCCATTTATCTGGCAGGTCGGCGGGAAGTTCACCTGGCCGCTGGATAAAGACAACTTCGAATACCACTATCCTCGCGGATTCGACGATTGCTTCACCATGGAACCGGACCTCCCCTTTAAGTCCTTCCTCTAAGGCATCTCCGGCGGGAGCCCCCGCCGGAAATTATCCCCGTCAGCATTAGTATTTTCACCTGATTTCAAATATCATCTTTGCTTATCACTTTTAATCGGATTTGCTCATGACGGAAGCGCAAAGACATCAAATTTTACTGGATTTGCTGGCACAAACGGGATTTGTCACCGTGGAGCAGGTGATTTCCCGACTGGGAATTTCTCCGGCGACGGCACGGCGCGATATCAATAAGCTCGACGACAGCGGCAAACTAAAAAAAGTCCGCAACGGCGCGGAAGCCATCAGCGAACAGCGCCCGCGCTGGTCACCAATGAATATTCACCAGGCGCAAAACCACGACGAGAAAGTGCGGATTGCACGTGCGGCTTCGCAACTGGTCAACCCCGGCGAAAGTATTGTTATCAACTGCGGCTCTACCGCCTTCCTGCTTGGGCAAGAGCTGTGCGGAAAACCGGTACAGATCATCACGAACTATTTGCCGCTGGCCAATTACCTGATCGATCAGGAACACGACAGCGTCATCATTATGGGCGGACAGTATAACCGCAGCCACTCCATCACCCTGAGCCCGCAGGGCAGCGAAAACAGCCTGTACGCCGGGCACTGGATGTTTACCAGCGGCAAAGGTCTCACCGCCGAAGGGCTATATAAAACCGATATGCTGACAGCGATGGCGGAGCAAAAAATGCTTAACGTCGTCGGTAAACTCGCGGTACTGGTCGACAGCAGTAAAGTTGGCGAACGCGCCGGAATGCTGTTTAGCCAGGCCGGGCAAATCGACCTGGTGATTACCGGAAAACAGGCGGATGAAGCGATCCTCAAGCAGCTTGAGGATCAGGGCGTTCAGGTGATTCGCGTTTAAAGATGGCGTTGAAAAAACGCCACCGTCGCTGCTAACGCCTCTGGCGTAATGCGGTGACGGACGCCCTTCTGCCAGAGGCAGGTTAACTTATCGGTCATTTCATGTTGCCGCAGCGCCTGCTGCAGACGGAAGGTCTCTTCCGGAGGCACCACATCATCTTCATCGCCGTGCCAGAGCAGCAGCGGCCGACTGCCAAGCGTCGCCAGCTGCTGGCTGACGTCCCAATCCGCCAGCTGCGCTGCATCAAATGAAGGCGAAGGGAAAAGCCTCTGCGAGAGCGTACTGAAATAGCCAGACCCCATCAGGCAGGCAACGCTTTTCAGCTCTGGATGATGGGTCATTATCCCCAGCGCCGTCATTCCGCCCATCGATGCTCCGGCAACCGCCAGCCTGTCGTCAGCAAGCCATCCCTGCGCACGAATCGCCTCCTGTAATGCCGGAAATTCAGCAAAATTTTGCATCAGGATCGGCCAGAAGCGCTGCATCCGCCCTTGTTCATCTCCCTGATAGCGCGCACCGTGTTCGGCCGCATCGGGCATAATGACCCGAAACCCGGCCTCTGCCAGAGCAACGGCAAAGTAGCTGTAGACTAGCTTAGAAGAGGTAAATCCATGATAAAAGACGATGCAAGGCAGCGGTGAATCCGCAGCGCCGTGCGGGCACGCATGGAGAACTTCCCCACCCGCAAGGTTACGCATTTCTAGTGCAATCATTTACCGTCTCCTTTCTCTATAGTGGTGTGGTGCTATGTTATTACTCGAGTCTCTTGTTCGCACATGATTCATAATCTTGAGAACCAGATTACGCTTTCACGATATTTTCATTCGAAAATCGCGTACCGGATAACAATTTGGGAACATTCCCCAGAAATGAGATTCAGGCTACCACTACACTATGACTATCAGGAAACGAGATATGGCTATGCGTAGGTTTATACCCTGGCTATTGGCTATCGCTTTAAGCGGCTGTAGTGCGCTACAAGGGACGCCAGAAGCGCCGCCGCCAGCAACCGACCATCCGCAAGAGATCCAACGTAATCAGACGATGGGCTTGCAGAAGATGGGCACGGTGAGCGTCTTAAAGTACGGCTCACCGATGGATGTCGAGGCTGCGCTAAAAGTCAAAGCTGAAGCAGCTAAGGCGGATTACTACGTCATCATTATGATTGATGACACCATGGTTCCCGGCCAGTGGTATTCGCAGGCGATTTTGTACCGTAAATAGCGGTCAATCTTTAAGCGAGCTTTACACTGCTTTGCGCCCATTCACGTTCTCCTGTGCATAATAACGTTCGGCCAGCTGTAACCTGGCAGAACGTTAGCAACGGACTGCCCTCAGGACTATGTGAAATGGAGCTGACGATGAAACGAAATTTTTCCCTACCCAGCCTGATGTTGACCACCGTCACGGCCAATACCTCCGCGCAGTCAGCGGAGTTTGCCAGCGCTGACTGCGTGACTGGCCTGAACGAAATTGGCCTGATTTGCGTTAACAATATTTCCGGCAGCCAGCAGGACGTTGAGCATGCTATCGCCTTGCAGGCCGATGAGCAGGGCGCGTCCTGGTATCGCATCGTCCAGATGTACGAAGAGCAGCAGCCGGATAACTGGCGGGTACAGGCCATTCTCTATGCCTGAGGCGCCTGACGTCCACGCCCCATTGCCCGTAGCAGCAAGTCGTCCAGCGTCTGCTCGTCCAGACGCATGCCGCCGCGCGTGTCGAGCATCATACGGCACCAGGCTTCCGCCAACGGCGGTGAAGCAACGCGTAATACCTGCGCGCCAGCGCCCAGCCTATAGACCAGCCGGGTAATTTCCCGCCCCTGCGCTTCCACAGGTCGCCGTAGCCATTGCTGCAACTGCCGCCATGCGCGATCGAAATGACGGTTTTGCCCTTTCACTTCCGCGCACTCCGCCGCCAGTAGTTCAAGCGCCGCCGGCTGCTTCATCAGTACACGCATCACGTCCAGGCACATAATATTAGCGGAACCTTCCCAGATACTGTTTACCGGCATTTCGCGGTACAAACGCGGTAGTTCACTCTCTTCGCAATAGCCCGATCCCCCCAGCACCTCCATCGCTTCAGCGACGAAGGCGCTCCCGGATTTGCAGACCGCAAATTTTGCCGCGGGCGTGAAAAGCCTTGCCCATAGCGCTTCCTGCGCATCACCGCGTCTGTCCCAGGCGCGCGCCAGGCGGAACAGAAAGGCGGTTTGCCCTTCCAGCCGCAGCGCCATTTGCCCCAGAACCTGACGCATCATCGGTTGATCGACCAGATTTTTGCCAAATGCCTGGCGCTGCAGAGCATGATACAGGGCGACTGAATAAGCCCGGCGCATCAGCGCATGGCTGCCCAGCGCGCAGTCAAATCGAGTCAGGCCCCCCATCTTAAGAATCTGGCGGATGCCATCGCCCTCTTCCCCGATCAGCCAGCCGCAAGCATTGTAAAACTCAACCTCGCCACTGGCGTTCGCGCGGTTACCTAATTTATCTTTCAGCCTTTCCAGGCGTACGCCGTTACGCTGACCGTCCGGCAGCAGGCGCGGGACAAAAAAGCAAGAGAGTCCCGCCGGCGCCTGCGCCAGCACCAGATGAGCATCGCTCTGCGGTACCGAGAAAAACCATTTATGACCGATAAGATGATAAAAGCCTTCGGCGGTTTTTTCCGCACGCGTCGTGTTGCTCAGGACATCGGAGCCCCCCTGCTTTTCCGTCATCCCCATTCCGATAAGCAACCCTCGCTTCTGGTTACCCGGCGCCAGATGCGGATCGTAGCGATCGCTTAGGAGCGGCGATAGCCAGTCGCTAAAAGCCCCGGGTAAGGAGCGCTGCAGCAATGGAATAGCGGCAAAGGTCATCGTGACGGGGCACAGGGTTCCCGCCTCGACCTGCGCATGCAGCATAAAGCGGGCAGCGCGGGCAACGAAGGCGCCTTCGCGAGCGTCATCCTGCCAGGCAAGGTTATGCACCCGGTTAGCGCATAATCCTTGCATCAGCAGATGCCAGGCGGGATGGAAACGAACATCGTCAAGCCGCGATCCCGTCGCATCATAGCGCAATAGTTCCGGCGGATTACCGTTAGCCAGACGCCCCAGCTCCAGCGATTCTGCCGTCCCCAGCTGTTGGCCAATACTCGCCAGCAGATCGCCATCCCAGCCCGCGCCTTCGCGGACAACGGCTTCACGCAGGGCGGTATCGGACAGGAATAAGTTGCTGTTACACAGCGGCGCGGGTTGATTAAATACGGTATGAGTTTGCCAGTGCATGATGTTTCCCTCCTTCAATGGCTCTGCCGATAAGTATGGACAACGGCGCACTTTCCGTCAGAGAACTCTGTTATAAAGTTCTCTCACAATCTGAAAGGGAATTTCATGATTCATTTAATTATTGAAGATCGGGAAAACGCACTGACCTATATTCCGCTTATCCGTCGGCATCTACCCCATCTGGCGATTAACGCCATCAAGCAGAACCTGAACGCTTCGGGCTACGTTACCTCATTTGATGAAAGCAAAATTTGCGACGATATCCTTGAAGAGCAGAATCCCGTTGGAAATTTTCTCAATCTCATCAAGATATTAAAAAATCGGGGCGCGCAGCTTAAATTCATCGAGCAAACGGGAGATGAACCAGGAGAGGCGTTATCCTTAAGCCAGCTATTGAACTATGTGGAAAGAGGTCTGGAAATCGCCCGTCAGACGGAACGAGAAGATGAACAGGCAAGACGAAGATAAGCCATCCCGGAGAATGGCTTATACAGGAAGAAGAGATTAGCTGCGCTGACGCACCGCTTCAAACAGGCAAATCCCGGTGGCGACCGATACGTTCAGCGACGAGACGCTGCCGGCCATCGGAATGCTGATCAATTCGTCGCAGTGCTCGCGGGTCAGGCGTCGCATGCCTTCACCTTCCGCGCCCATCACCAGCGCCAGCGAACCGGTCATCTTGCTCTGGAACAGCGTATGGTCGGCTTCACCCGCGGTACCGACGATCCAGACGTTCTCTTCCTGCAGCAGACGCATGGTGCGTGCCAGGTTGGTGACGCGAATGAGCGGAACGTTCTCCGCCGCGCCGCAGGCGACTTTTTTCGCCGTGGCATTCAGCTGCGCGGAGCGATCTTTGGGCACAATCACCGCATGTACGCCTGCGGCATCAGCGCTACGCAAACAGGCGCCGAGGTTGTGCGGATCGGTCACGCCGTCGAGGATCAAAAAGAATGGCTGATCGAGAGAAGCGATCAGATCCGGCAGATCGTTCTCCTGATACTGACGTCCGGGCTTCACGCGGGCAATAATTCCCTGATGAACGGCGCCTTCGCTTTTCTCATCGAGAAACTGGCGGCTGGCGACCTGAATCACTACGCCCTGTGTTTCCAGAGCATGGATCAGCGGCATAAGGCGCTTATCCTCACGGCCTTTCAGAATAAAGACTTCCTGAAAACGCTCAGGTGCGCGCTCCAGCAGTGCCTGCACCGCGTGGATGCCGTAAATCATTTCACTCATTTATCTACTCGTTTTAGGTTCTGTTATCAGTTCCCTTCACCCCGACCACTGCGGAATAACGCAAGAAGCCAGGGTAAAGGAAATCTCATTACTCAGCTATTTTCTTTTTCGCCGCGCGCCTGGCTTTGGTCGCAGCAGCTATCTTTTGGGTTTTCGCCGACGGCTTCTTCGCTTTCTTCTCGCCTTTTGGCTGAGCGGCCTTCGGCTGGGATTGACCTTTCGGTTTACGGAATGCGCTATCCGGCTCGAAGTTTACCTGCTTACCAGCCTGGCGGCGACGTCCGGAAGCTTTACCTGCCGCCCCTTTCTTCGCCTTTTCACGCTCGGTCTTACCGACGTTGCGCGGGGCGCGCTCGCTGGAGATAAGCGAGAAATCAATTTTACGCTCATCCATATTCACCGCTTCAACGCGTACTTCAACGCGATCGCCCAGACGATAGGTTTGACCGCCGGATTCACCGATCAGACGCTGTCCTACCTGGTCGAAACGGTAGTAATCGTTATCAAGGGAAGAGACGTGCACCAGACCATCGATAAATAGTTCATTAAGACGTACGAAGAAACCAAAGCCGGTCACGCTGGCAATCACGCCCTTAAAGACGTTACCGACCTGATCCAACATGAAATCACACTTCAACCAGTCCGAGACATCGCGCGTCGCTTCATCAGCACGGCGCTCGGTCATCGAACAGTGCGCCCCCAGTTGCAGCATCTCATCCATGCTGTAGTGCCAGCCGCCGGTCTCAGTGCTATTACCTTTATGCCCTTGCTCTTTCGCCAGTAAATACTTGATCGCGCGATGCAGCGACAGGTCAGGATAGCGGCGAATCGGCGAAGTAAAATGAGCGTAAGATTGCAGCGCCAGACCAAAGTGGCCGCGGTTTTCCGGATCGTATACTGCCTGTTTCATCGAGCGCAGCAGCATAGTTTGCAGCATCTCAGCGTCAGGACGGTCGGCGATAGACTCCAGTAATTGCGCATAGTCGCGCGGCTCCGGCTTGTTGCCGCCAGGCAGCTCAAGCCCCAGCTCTGCAAGAACCGAACGGAATGCGGTAATCGCTTCGGTGCTTGGTTTGTCATGGATACGGAACAGCGCCGGCTCCTCGGCCTTCTCAACGAAGCGCGCCGCGGAAATGTTCGCCAGGATCATGCACTCTTCAATCAGCTTGTGCGCGTCGTTACGCTGAGTCTGCTCAATACGTTCAATACGACGTTCAGCATTAAAGATGAATTTAGCTTCTTCACTCTCAAATGAGATACCGCCACGCTCTTCACGCGCGCCGTCCAGCACTTTGTAGAGGTTGTGTAGCTCTTCAATGTGCTTGACCAGCGGCGCGTACTGCTCACGCAGATCCCGATCGCCCTGCAGCATATGCCAGACTTTGGTATAGGTCAGACGGGCATGAGAGCTCATCACCGCTTCGTAGAATTTGAAGCCGGTGAGACGACCCTTAGCCGAAATCGTCATTTCACAAACCATACAGAGTCTGTCGACCTGAGGATTCAGTGAGCACAGGCCGTTAGAGAGAACTTCAGGCAGCATGGGAACGACCTGCGACGGGAAGTAGACCGAGGTGCCGCGGCTGCGCGCCTCGCCATCCAGCGGCGTACCAGGACGCACGTAGTAGCTCACATCGGCAATCGCCACCCACAGACGCCAGCCGCCGCCGCGTTTCTTCTCGCAGTACACGGCATCATCAAAGTCACGGGCATCTTCGCCATCAATAGTAACCAGCGGCAGATTACGCAAATCCACGCGACCGGCTTTCGCTTCTTCCGGTACCTGCTCTTTCAGGCCAGCAACCTGTTTTTCTACTGCTGGCGGCCAGACGTAAGGGATTTCATGGGTGCGCAGGGCCATATCGACCGCCATGCCGGTACCCATGTTGTCGCCGAGGACCTCAACAATTTTGCCGACCGCTTTGGTGCGCCGGGTTGGACGCTGGGTCAGCTCAACCACCACTACAAAGCCCATCCTCGCGCCCATGATCTCTTCGGGAGGAATCAGGATATCGAAGCTCAAGCGGCTATCATCAGGCACAACGAAGCCTACGCCCGCTTCGGTAAAGTAGCGGCCCACAATCTGGCTGGTTTTGGGCACCAGCACGCGGACGATACGCGCTTCCCGGCGGCCTTTACGGTCGGCGCCTAACGGCTGCGCCAGTACCTGATCGCCGTGAATGCAGGTTTTCATCTGCTCGGACGACAAATAAAGGTCATCTTTACGGCCTTCAACGCGCAGGAAGCCATAACCGTCGCGGTGGCCAATAACGGTCCCCTTTAGCAGATCGAGACGTTCCGGCAGCGCATAGCACTGACGACGCGTAAAGACCAGTTGACCATCGCGTTCCATTGCGCGCAGTCTGCGGCGCAATGCTTCTTGTTGTTCTTCGCCTTCAATATTCAGCTCAATTGCCAGCTCATCTCGGCTGGCCGGTTTTTCACGTTTTGCTAAATGATCGAGGATAAATTCCCGGCTCGGGATTGGATTAGCGTATTTTTCAGATTCGCGGTCCAGGAAAGGATCTTGTGACATGTCGGTTCCTCCGTTGTCATCTCCAGTGAAGTTTACGTCACTCCACCAGTAATAATTTATAAAGCGGTTGATTCTTTTCAACCAAATCGGCCAGCGTGTAGTTATCCAGTTCCTTGAGAAAACTTTGCGCGGCTTCAGCAAGCGCCTGTTTCAGACGACAGGCGGGCGTAATATGGCAAAATTCACTGCTGCAGTTGACTAAAGAGAGCGGCTCCAGATCGCGAACCACATCACCCACGCGAATCATATTTGCCGGTTTCCCCAGACGAATTCCGCCGTTCTTTCCCCGAACCGCCGTCACATAACCCACGCGGCTCAGCTGATTGATTATCTTAACCATATGATTACGGGAAACGCCGTAAACCTCCGTCACTTCGGAGATACTGGTCATTCTTCCATCCGGCAGCGACGCCATATAAATCAGCGCGCGTAGTCCGTAATCAGTGAAACTCGTTAACTGCACAATCAACCTCAGGGAAAAGAAAAACAGAGTGCGTCGGTAGACGTAATTACTATTGATGATAAACCAGCCAGCGCTCAGGCCGCTAATTTATTTAAATGGGGCGGGCGAACAGCAAAAACAAGAGGCGCCTGAACGGCGCCCCTGGAGATAATTATGCGTCGAAAGGATCGCGCAGAATCATCGTCTCGGTACGGTCAGGACCGGTAGAGATAATATCAACCGGTACGCCGGTCAGCTCTTCAATGCGGGCGATGTAGTTCAGCGCTGCCTGCGGCAGACCGCTGCGCTCTTTCACACCGAAGGTGGTTTCAGACCAGCCCGGCATTGTTTCATAAACCGGCTCAATACCTTCCCAGTTGTCGGCAGCCAGCGGAGTGGTGGTCACTTCACGGCCATCCGGCATACGGTAGGCAACGCAGATTTTAACTTCTTTCAGGCCGTCCAGGACGTCAAGCTTAGTCAGGCAGAAACCAGACAGTGAGTTAATCTGCACCGCGCGGCGTACCGCAACGGCATCCAGCCAACCGGTACGACGACGACGGCCGGTGGTGGCGCCAAACTCGTTACCCTGTTTACACAGGAACTCGCCGGTTTCATCAAACAGCTCAGTCGGGAACGGGCCTGCGCCTACGCGAGTAGAGTAGGCTTTGATAATACCCAGAACGTAATCAACATAACGCGGGCCCAAACCGGAGCCGGTCGCCACGCCACCTGCGGTGGTGTTGGAAGACGTTACGTACGGATAGGTACCGTGGTCGATATCAAGCAGCGTACCCTGCGCGCCTTCAAACATGACGAAATCGCCACGCTTACGCGCCTGGTCAAGCAGATCGGAAACATCAACCACCATGGAGGTCAGGATGTCGGCAATCGCCATCACGTCATCCAGAACTTTCTGGTAATCAACCGCTTCAGCTTTATAGAAATTCACCAGCTGGAAGTTGTGATATTCCATCACCTCTTTCAGTTTGTCAGCGAAGGTAGCTTTATCAAACAGATCGCCAACGCGTAGACCGCGGCGAGCCACTTTATCTTCGTAAGCCGGGCCGATACCGCGACCGGTCGTACCGATAGCTTTCGCGCCGCGCGCTTTCTCACGCGCAACATCCAGCGCAACATGATATTCGAGGATAAGCGGACAAGCTTCAGAAAGCAGCAGACGCTCGCGAACAGGGATACCACGGTCTTCCAGACCTTTCATCTCTTTCATCAGCGCAGCCGGAGACAGCACCACACCGTTACCGATGATGCTGGTGACATTCTCACGAAGAATTCCTGATGGAATGAGATGGAGGACGGTTTTTTCACCGTTGATTACGAGAGTATGGCCGGCGTTGTGACCGCCCTGATAGCGCACAACATATTTAGCCCGTTCAGTCAGGAGATCGACGATCTTCCCTTTACCTTCGTCACCCCATTGGGTGCCCAGTACGACGACGTTGTTACCCATTTTTCAAAATCACCGTTTGCTTAAAAATGGATTCTACCATCGCTTTTTCAGAGTTACAGCACTTTTTGCACTCAAAAGACGGTAAATTAGTCTACTTTGCGCTCAGCCAATCGTTTTCCTCAACATGTAGTAGATGACGATGCCGGCAACCACAAGTCCCCCGCCAAAGCGGCGTAATAAATTATCCGGTAGCTGGCTCATCGTGGCGACCATACGGCGCCATGCGCGGGGATAAAGCAGCGGTCCAAGCCCTTCAAGTACTAAAACCAGCGCCAGTGCCAACCAGATTGTTGAGTTCATTATTCACCTTTATTTAAATGCAGCCAGTACAGCACCAGTCGCTCACTCGCGTTGAGTTGCACTCACTTCACATTCTCCGCTATTTCATCAATGTTATGAACCGGCTTTATGAAACGAAATACATAACAACCTGTTTTTTCTTAATTTCAATGATCGATTAGCGTACTAACACCAGAAACGAAGATAATGAATTAAGCGCTGGTTTTATAAATGAAGCATTCTCGCAAAACGTAGCATCCGTGGGTTCATTGAATAAAAAACACCGCGGTAATTAATCGCTTTCATCATGTAAAAAAGGCGCCCTGATGGACGCCTTTTTGCATACTCATTGCTTATCAGCGAGTCGCTGCCGCTGGAGATTTCATATAGCGGAAGAAATCACTGTCCGGACTGAGAACCATCACGTCCTGATTGCTCTTGAAGCTGTTCTCGTACGCACGCAGGCTACGGATAAAGGCGTAGAATCCTGGATCCTGACTGAATGCATCAGCAAACAGTTTTGCGGATTCCGCATCGCCTTCACCGCGCAGGATACGCCCCTGGCGCTCGGCTTCCGCCAGCGTTTTGGTGACTTCATAGTCCGCAGTCGCGCGCAGTTTTTCAGCTTCTTCCTGACCCTGTGAGCGATGGCGACGAGCTACCGCTTCACGCTCAGCGCGCATACGGTTGTAGATCGCTTCAGACACTTCAGCAGGCAGGTTGATCTGCTTAATACGAACGTCGACGACTTCAATACCCAGCGCCGCCATACTGTTCGGGTTGATCACCTGAACCTTACCGTTCGTTTCTGCTTCAACTCGCTCCGCCGCTTTGGCGATTGCATCATCGGCAGCCGGCGTACTGACTTCATCTTCTGTGCCCGCAGAGCCTGAGTTCAGGGCATCGCGCACTTCCAGGGTCAAACGACCGCGGGAGTCGGTCACGATGTCTTTCACATCCAGACGACCAATTTCAGAACGCAGACGGTCGGAGAATTTACGCTTCAACAGTACTTCGGCCTGGGAGACGTCACCACCGCCGGTAGCCAGGTAGTAACGGCTAAAGTCGCTGATGCGCCACTTGATATAGGAGTCAACGATCAGGTCCTTTTTCTCTTTGGTAACAAAGCGGTCGGCCTGATTGTCCATCGTCTGAATACGCGCATCGAGCATCTTCACGGATTCAATAAATGGAATCTTGAAGTGAAGGCCAGGCGCATACACCAGCGGTTTGTTTTCATCGTCGCGCAGAACTTTACCAAAACGCAGCGTGATACCGCGCTCGCCCTCTTTGACAACAAAGATGGACATATAGAGCACCACCAGCACGATGACAATTATCGCGATAACAGATTTACGCATCGTTATTCCCCCTGACGCTGGTAGTCGTTACGCTGCGCGTTGGCGCGGCGTTGGTCCATAATGGTGCCTCCCGTAGAGGTAGAAGCGTTACTGGCGCTGCTTGAGCTGGATGCAGGCGGCAGACGCAGCAGATCGCTTGCGCCACTGCTATCACTCTTTGCCGCTGGCGCGCCAGCGCCTTTCAGCATCTGATCCAGAGGCAGAACCATCAGGTTGCTCCCCTTATCGTTAACCAGCACTTTGCGAGTATGGCTCAGCACTTTTTCCATGGTTTCGATATACAGACGCTCGCGGGTGATTTCCGGAGCCGCTTTATACTCAGGCAGAATTTTTGCAAAGCGAGCCACTTCACCCTGCGCTTCAAGAACGGTCTGGGTCTTGTACGCACGAGCCTCTTCAAGGATACGCTGCGCCTGACCGTTAGCCCGTGGCTGAACTTCGTTGGTGTAAGCTTCCGCTTCACGAATGTACTGCTGTTCGTTTTCACGTGCGGCAATCGCATCATCAAATGCGGCTTTCACTTCCTCCGGCGGACGCGCCGTCTGGAAGTTGACGTCCAGCAGGGTGATACCCATGTTATACGGACGAATCGTCTCTTCCAGCTCACGCTGGGTATCGCTACGAATGACGGTACGCCCTTCGGTCAGGATACGGTCCATCGTGTATTTACCAATAACGCCACGCAGCGCGCTGTCGGTTGCCTGACGCAGGCTGTCGTCAGCGCTGGTCACGCTAAACAGATAGCGTTCCGGGTCGGTCACGCGGTACTGTACGTTCATCTCAACGCGCACGACGTTTTCGTCTGACGTCAGCATGACGCCAGAAGCCGCCAGTTCGCGCACCGACTCAACGTTAACCGCCTGAACGTTATCAATGAAGGTGGGTTTCCAGTTAAGGCCAGGCTCAACCAGATGGCTAAATTTACCAAAGCGAGTGACGACGCCACGTTCAGCTTCTTTAATGGTATAGAAACCGCTGGCTGCCCAGATAATAACCGCAGCGGCGGCAACGATGCCGACGATACGTCCGCCCATAGGCCCGCGTGGTCCCTGTGAGCCGCTACCGCCGCCCAGTCCACCTTTCCCGCCGCCCAGGCCGCCAAGTTTTTTACTTAGCTTACGGAAGATATCATCCAGATCGGGAGGTCCCTGCTCGCGACCACCTTTGTTGCCATTTCCCCCAGAGTTGCCGCCTTGGTTATTGCTGCTTCCCCACGGGTCGCGGTCCTGTCCGTTATTACCGGGCTGATTCCACGCCATGTATATGCTCCATATTTGTTTTTGATATCCCCACAGGGGTTAATATCTTCAGGCAAGCTGCAAGGTCAAATCACGTATTCAACCAGCGCTGGCTCTTGTTTACAGAGGCGACGCCAGTCAACGATCGGCATGCGCACCTGCAGACCAACGCTACCGTCATCCTCCATCCACTCTTTCTCTATCGCCTGAAGCTGATAGAATCGGCTTCTCAACCGGCCTTCCTGCGGCGGCAGGCGCAGCGTATGCTGAGCCACTTCACCAGAGAGCCGTTCCGTCAAAGCCTGAAAAAGCAGCGGTACGCCAACCCCGGTCTGGGCGGAAAGCCAGACCCGAATCGGTTTGTTTTCTTCATCCCGATCGATACGCGGCTCAAAATCATCCAGCATGTCGATTTTATTCATGACCAGCAGCGCCGGGATCTCATCGGCCTCGATTTCCGCGAGTACCGTATTTACTGCGTCAATATTTTCCTGCACGCGAACATCCGCCGCATCAATGACATGCAGCAGCAGCGTCGCCTGGCGCGTCTCCTGGAGAGTCGCTTTAAACGCGGCCACCAGATCGTGCGGCAGATGACGAATGAAACCTACGGTATCCGCCAGCACGGTTTCGCCAACATCAGGGACATCGATGCGGCGCAGCGTCGGATCCAGAGTGGCGAACAGCTGGTTCGCTGCATAGACCTCAGCTTCAGTTATCTGATTGAACAGCGTGGATTTACCGGCGTTGGTATAACCGACCAACGACACGGTGGGAATATCGGCTTTGGCCCGTGACCGCCGTCCTTGCTCGCGCTGTTTTTCAACTTTTTCCAGTCGCGACAGGATCTGCATAATACGGTTACGCAGCAATCGGCGGTCAGTTTCGAGCTGGGTTTCACCCGGGCCGCGCAAACCAATCCCGCCTTTCTGTCTTTCAAGGTGGGTCCAGCCGCGAACGAGGCGAGTCGCCATGTGGCGCAGCTGCGCCAGCTCAACCTGCAGTTTCCCTTCGTGGGTACGCGCTCGTTGGGCAAAAATATCTAAAATCAGGCCGGTGCGATCGATAACCCGACATTCGCATAAGCGTTCGAGATTTCGTTCCTGCGCCGGACTCAGGGCATGATCGAAGAGCACGACCGATGCACCGGTCGCTTTTACGGCTTCCGCAATTTCGACAGCTTTACCTTCACCAACAAAATACTTCGGGTGCGGTGCTTTACGGCTACCGGTAATCACCTGCATTGCTTCGACACCGGCGGAAGAGGCCAGAGTTTCAAACTCCTGGAGATCTTCCATATCTTTGTCTTGCGAAAAATAGATGTGTACCAGTACCGCCTGCTCACCGGCATCATAACGGTCAAACAAGCGTAAACCCCTTATAAAATACCAGCGGGGAACGCAGAAAACCTGGCTCCCCGACGTGGAAAAACAGCATCTGCCTTATTCGGCGTCTTCGCTGTCTTGCTGCGGTGCAGAAGAACCCTGCGCACCACCACCGTGGTGATAGTTGTTAGTACCGCCGCCAGCATTGTTGCTGTGGTGTGACACCGGGCGAGACGGGACAACGGTAGAAATTGCGTGCTTATAGACCATCTGGCTGACCGTGTTTTTCAACAGGATCACGAACTGATCGAAAGACTCAATTTGCCCTTGCAGCTTAATACCATTCACCAAATAAATAGAAACCGGAACACGTTCCCGACGCAAAGCGTTCAGGAACGGATCTTGTAAAGATTGCCCCTTAGCCATTCTCTCTTTTCCTTATATGTATGCTTGTTTTGTACTCAGAACCTTACGATTCTTAAAAATTACGCACGATACCGTTCAATTGTACACGTTCAGTCCAGGCTAGCACCAACAACCTGTAATACTTTGTTGAACGCTTGTTCAGGTTGTTCACTGTCTAACCAGTGAATACCTTCCCAACCGCGCAGCCAGGTAACCTGACGTTTAGCTAACTGTCTCGTGGCGCAAACACCTCGATAAACCATTTCATCATACGGGATCTCGCCATTAAGGTAAGACCACATCTGGCGATATCCGACACAACGAATGGAAGGCATATCCGTATGCAAATCTCCCCGGGCAAAAAGCGCCCGCACTTCTGCTTCAAAACCTGAAGCCAACATCTGATGAAAACGCTGTTCTATGCGCTGATGGAGCAGTTCACGGCTCGCCGGGGCGATGGCGAACTGGTGCACCTTATACGGCAGAGCATCACCTGACGTTTGCGTCAGCTCCGTTAAAGTTTTACCCGAAATGAAAAAAACTTCCAGTGCTCGGGAAAGTCTTTGCGGATCATTTGGATGAATACGCGCTGCGGCAACGGGATCTATTTCCTGTAGCTGCTGGTGTAACGCGTTCCATCCCTGCTCTGCGGCCTGTTGCTCAATCCGCGCTCTGACCTGCGGATCTGCCGAAGGCAAAGGCGACAATCCTTCCAGCAACGCTTTGAAATACAACATTGTTCCGCCAACCAGTAGCGGAATACGCCCGGCCGCAACGATATCAGCCATCTCTGCCAGCGCATCGCGACGGAAATCCGCCGCGGAATAAGCCTCGGCCGGGTCCAGAATATCCAGCAGGCGATGCGGCGCAGCGCTCAGCTCCGCGGCATCGGGCTTGGCCGTACCGATATCCATCCCTCGATAGATTAGGGCTGAATCAACGCTAATCAACTCTACTGGCAAAACTTTACGCAGGGCGATAGCCAATGCGGTTTTACCAGAGGCCGTCGGGCCCATTAAAAATATTGCCTTAGGCAGGCTTGCCTCGGTTACATCACTCATCTTTCAGGGCATTCATCGCCGAATGTAAATCAACAGGTTGTAACAGACCACCCGGCGGCGCTTTAACCAGCTGCGGACATAAACGCTCGATATCCGCCAGGACGGCAATCGCCTGCGCCATATTCCACTGCGCATGTTCGCTCGCCAGATTACGCGCTATCCATTGAGCAATATTGTCGGCGTCGCATGTTTTTTGCTGCGCCAGGTAGCCTATCAGTTCAGGAATCAAGATTTGTAAATTTTGTTGTCTTAAGGGTAAAGGCACTGCGCGGATCGTCACGTAGTGCGCATCGGACTGCAGTTCAATACCGACTTCTGCCAGCGCCGACTGCGCCTGCTCAAGCGCGTCCTTTTCTGCCCCGGACACTTTTATCCGCAGCGGGATAAGCAGCGGCTGGGCACAGACCGCCTCCGCGCCCGGCGTTAGCTGCGCCTGGCGTAGCCAGCGCTCGGCAACCGGCAGGGCCAGCAGCGCAAGCTTGCCATCGCGCTCCAGCAGCGCACAGTCGTTATCGACGATCGTCAGCACGCGGCCAAAACTTTGGCTATGGCCTGCCAGGCCTTCCGCTACCGGCGCAGGAGATTTTGGTTTTCGCTCCGCGGCCGGAGTATCCAGCAGTTGGCGATAGAGCGCCCCCTGCTGTTTTTGATAACCTGGCTGCGCATGCGGCCAGCCGGCTCCGCCAGGTGACCCTGTGGCAGCGGATTCTCGCGAGCCGCCGGTGCTGGTATTAAAGCGCGGCGCGACGGGCTCGTCACGATAACGGGGAGCGGCGGTTTCACGCGCAACGGCGGGCTGGGCAAAATGATTGCCGCCTGCCGCAATGCGGTTTTCAGGTACCTGACGCGGCGCGGGCTCTGCGCCCTCTTCTGCCAGGGGAGCGTTCAGCTGCTGCTGCAGAACGCTTAGCACGCCTTGATAGATAAAATCGTGCACCAGGCGCGACTGATGAAAACGCACCTCATGCTTGGCCGGGTGCACGTTCACATCCACCTGATGCGGATCTATCTTCAGGTACAGCACAAAAGCGGGCTGCTGATCGGCGCCCAGTTTGTCTTCGCAGGCCTGACGGATCGCGTGATTAATCAGGCGATCGCGCATCATCCGTCCGTTGACATAGCAATACTGAATCTCCGCCAGCGTCGGATTGGTATGCAGAGGATCGGCCACCCAGCCGCTGAGGGTCAGGTCGCCGTGCTGCCACTCGATAGCCAGAGCATGTTCGAGAAACGGCAAACCGCAGATTGCACCCAGACGCCGTTCGCGCTGGCCATCCTGCGATACCGCCCGGTACTGGCGCACGGCCTTTCCGTTGTGGCTGAGGTTAATGGTCACGTCAAAGCGCGCCAGCGCGATGCGCCGTACGATCTCGTCGATATGGCCAAACTCGGTTTTCTCAGTGCGCATAAACTTGCGCCGGGCGGGGGTGTTATAAAACAGATCCAGTACTTCCAGCGTCGTACCCACCGGGTGCGCCGCCGGCTTCACGGTTACCGCCTGATCGCGTCCTTCGGCATAGGCCTGCCAGGCCTCCTGCTGATCCTCGGTACGCGAGGTCAACGTCAGGCGAGCGACTGAGCTGATACTGGCCAGGGCTTCGCCGCGAAAACCGAGGCTAATTATCGCTTCAAGATCATCAAGCGAAGCAATTTTACTGGTCGCGTGGCGAGCCAGCGCCAGCGCCAGCTCGTCTTTTTTAATGCCGCAGCCGTTATCGCGGATGCGGATTAACTTCGCGCCGCCGCGCTCAATATCAATATCGATGCGCGTCGCCCCGGCATCGAGGCTATTTTCCACCAGCTCTTTAACCACCGACGCCGGTCGTTCCACCACTTCACCTGCGGCAATCTGGTTGGCGAGCTGCGGCGGTAGAACCTGAATCGGCATGGCCGTCTCCTTAATTTAACAGCGTCCCATCTGACGAACCTGCGCTGGCAGTCTGCGCGGCTGCCCCGCGCGGCGCGGATTGTAGAGGATGTTGCATAAAGTAGTTACGCAGACCGTTATAAATGGCCTCTGCGACCTGCTGTTGATAAGCATCGCTCCCCAGCAGCCGCTCTTCGCCGTTATTACTGATAAACCCCGTTTCCACCAGGATTGACGGGATATCCGGCGAGCGCAGTACGCCGAGGCTGGCATGTTCAGGACGACGCTTATGTAAATCGCCGATCCGCTGCAGCTGGCTCAGCACGTTAGTCGCCACATCATACCCGACGCGCTGGGAATGGCCGAACTGTAAATCCAGCACCGCCTGGCTCAGGTAAGGGTCCGACTGGCTGTTGGCCAACACATCGCCTGCACCGCCCAACAGTTCGGATTGTTTCTCATGTTGCTCGAGCCAGCCGGCCATTTCGCTGTTCGCGCGACGGTTGGAAAGCACCCAAACCGATGCTCCGGTAGCATCGCGATTCGGTGCAGCGTCGGCGTGAATCGAGACAAGGAAATTGGCGTTTTGCTTACGCGCGACGTCAGAACGACCCATTACTGAAATGAAATAATCGCCGTCGCGCGTCAGCACGGGTTTGAACTGAGGATCGGCATTCAGCAGCGCGCGGAGCTTACGCGCAATAGCAATGGTCACATTCTTCTCTTTAGTGCCGTTCGGACCAATCGCTCCCGGATCCTGGCCACCGTGACCGGCATCAATGGCGATAATCACTTTATCGTCGGTAGAAACGGTACGTGCCGCAGGACGCGTTACGCTGGTCGTACTGGTCACCGCAGTCAGGCGGTCGTTATCGGCTTTAAACGGGTTGCGCGCCGGTTCGCTCGGACGCAAGGGCTGCGCCACGGGCCGTTCTGCCTGTTTCACCACGACACGCGGTGGCGGAGGCGGTTCATCGGCATTAATCGTAAACACCACGGTATAGTTAGAACCGTTCTGCTGTTTCACCGCGCGCGTTTTGCCGTCGGCGGTTAAATCCACCAACAGACGCAGCGACTGGGTATCCTGCGGCGCTCCGGAACGAATGCTTTTTACCAGATTATTGCCGCTAAACTGCAGCGGCAAGCCCTGGAGTACGCCGCTCTGTTTGATATCCAGCGCGACGGTGCGTTTGCCCTGCGGGCTAAACGAATATTCAGGGTCGCCGATAAAACTTATGGTAATACGGGCCTGCCGATCGCCATTTGAGACCTGGATATCGGATAAACTTGCCGCAGTGGCCTGAATGCTGAACAGCATCAGTGCGGCGGTCAGCCAACTGGTTAAGCGATACATCATCCCGTCGTCCTTCAGGCTAATTAGCCAAACGCGCCAATAAAGACTCACCCAATGAGGAGACCGCAGTTACGCGCGCCTCACGCCCTTGAGCCTGATATTCAAGGTGAATTTCAACATCCGGTTCCGGCAGTACGCCTGTACCCTGCTGCGGCCATTCCACCAGGCAGATGGCGTCGTCGGTAAAATAATCGCGGATCCCCATAAACTCGAGCTCTTCAGGGTCCGCCAGGCGATAGAGATCGAAGTGATAGACCATCAACTTATCGAGACTATAAGGCTCGACAAGGGTATAGGTCGGGCTTTTAACGTTGCCGCGGTGACCGAGAGCCTGAAGGAAACCGCGGCTAAAGGTCGTTTTACCCGCCCCTAAATCGCCGTACAAATAGATGACCGTCGCGCCAGTGCATGCCTGCGCTACGCGGTTGCCAAGGCTGAGAGTTGCCTGCTCGTCGGGTAAAGGAATCACTCGATTAATCATGGTCTACGTCAATCACATCCGGGTTAACAACACGCCTGAGCGTGGAAAAAAGATCGGTCGCCAGCATGCCGCGGGTGCCGTATCTGGCCGCCAGACGATCGGCGGCTTCGCCATGAGCAACGCATCCGGCGCAAGCGGCATCATACGGCGTCAGCTGCTGGCCTAACAACGCAGCAATAATGCCGGTCAGGACATCGCCCATTCCGCCGCTGGCCATTCCGGCGTTGCCGGCATCGATAATACCCGTCTCGCCAGCGTCACTCGCCACGATCGTACCTGCGCCTTTCAGCACAACGACGCCGCCATAACGTTTTACCAGACGTTGTGCAGAATGTAAGCGATCGCTTTCAATTTCTGCCGCACTCACGTTCAGCAGACGAGCGGCTTCGCCGGGATGCGGCGTCAGCACGCGATTGTGACGTTTATCGGGATTGATTGCCAGCAGGTTCAGCGCATCCGCATCCCAGACCATCGGTTTGCGAAAATTCTCCACCTGGCGCAGCGCATTTTTACCCCACTCGCCCTGCCCCAGACCCGGCCCAATCGCGACGACATCCGCCCATTGCAGACTCTCTTCGAGCGAGCGGGAGGTCAGCTCATGGACCATCAGTTCAGGCCTGGCGGTCAGAATGGGCGCAATGTTGTCCCGGTGAGTCAGGACTCGCACCAGCCCGGCGCCCGCGCGCAGAGCCGCCTCGCCGCTCATGCGGATGGCTCCCGCCGTACCCGGTTCGCCGCCGATAATGACCAGCTTCCCGTGGTCGCCTTTGTGCGACGTTGGGCGTCTGGGCGGTAGCCAGTCGGCAAGCTTCGAGGCATCGAAGCGACTGAGCGCCGTCGTCTGGCCTGCCAGCCAACCCTCAAGCCCCAGGGCGTGGTGATGCAAGCGGCCAACGACATCGCGAGCCTTGCCGGTCAGCAATCCGGGCTTAAGCGCGATAAAGGTGATGGTATGAGCAGCCTGGATAACCGCACCCGGCGTGGTCCCCGTCTGCGCATTCAGACCTGAGGGGATATCCAGCGCCACAACCGGCGCCGGATGGGCATTAACGCGCGCGATAAGCTCCGCAACGTTTTCCCGTGGAGCGCTCTGCAATCCGGTCCCGAGCAGGCCGTCAATAATTAGCGTGATATCTTCTGGCCAGGCGATGTCGGCGGCATGAATCGTACCGCCGGCGTTGAGCCACTCTTCACGCGCGGTACTGGCCTCTTTCGGCAGCGGCTTCTCGCTATCCAGCGACACCAGCGTGACCTGAATACCTCGCGACTGCGCCAGGCGAGCCACCACGTAGCCGTCGCCGCCGTTATTGCCGTGACCGCAGAGAATCAGCCAGCACCGGTTTTCAGGATAGTACTCGTAAGCCCGTTCAAAAGCCGCTTCGCCCGCACGACGCATCAGCTCGTATAACGTCAGCCCGAGGGCATCCGCCGCCTCTTTTTCCGCCCGCCGTAGCGCATCCGCCGACCAGATGATATGTGGTATACTGTCAGCGTTTTTCGTCATCGTATGGTCCATCATGTCACAGCCCCTCGATCTCAATCAGTTAGCGCAGCAAATCAAACAATGGGGCACAGAGCTGGGGTTCCAGCAGGTCGGTATTACCGATACCGATCTCAGCGCCAGCGAACCCAAACTGCAGGCGTGGCTGGATAAACAATACCATGGCGAAATGGAGTGGATGGCGCGTCATGGCATGATGCGCGCGCGACCTCATGAACTCCAGCCCGGTACGCTCCGCGTGATTAGCGTCAGGATGAACTATCTTCCCGCTAATGCCGCTTTCGCCCGAACCCTGAAAGATCCCGCGTTGGGTTACGTTAGCCGTTATGCCCTTGGACGGGACTATCACAAGCTGTTACGTAATCGCCTGAAAAAATTAGGTGAGATGATTCAGGGGCAGTGTGCTTCGCTCAATTTTAGACCTTTTGTCGATTCCGCGCCGATTCTTGAACGCCCTTTAGCCGAAAAAGCGGGGCTGGGATGGACAGGTAAGCACTCACTCATCCTTAGCCGCGATGCCGGCTCGTTCTTTTTCCTCGGCGAATTGCTTATCGATCTCCCTCTTCCCGTCGACCAGCCCGTTGAAGAAGAGTGCGGACGCTGTGTTGCCTGCATGACCATCTGCCCAACCGGCGCCATCGTCGAGCCCTATACCGTTGATGCCCGGCGCTGTATCTCCTATCTGACTATCGAACTGGAAGGCGCTATTCCGGAAGAATTTCGTCCGCTGATCGGTAACCGCATATACGGCTGTGATGACTGCCAGCTGATTTGCCCGTGGAACCGCTTCGCGCAATTAACCGATGAAGATGATTTCAGCCCGCGTCAGGCGCTGCATGCCCCGGCGCTGGTAGAACTGTTCGCCTGGAGCGAGCCCTGGTTTTTAAAAGTGACGGAAGGATCGGCCATTCGCCGTATTGGTCATCTGCGCTGGCTGCGTAATATCGCCGTTGCGTTGGGCAATGCGCCCTGGAATGAAGCGAACCTGCAGGCGCTGGAAAGCCGCCGGGGTGAGCACCCACTTCTCGACGAACATATCGAATGGGCGATTGCGCAGCAAATTGCAAAAAGAAATGCCAATGTGATTGAGGTGCAACTACCGAAAAAGCTACGGCTGGTCAGGGTGGTTGAAAAAGGGTTACCGCGCGACGCCTGATTCATTCACAGGGTGTGAATAAAAATAAAAACACATTGCGTTTCAACATGCAGACGTTCGTCAAGCGATCGAGTTAACACTTTGAAATGAAATTTTATTCTTATATTTCAACAATATAGATAAATACTATTTACATAGTGAAGTATTTTTCGGGATTAAGGCAAAAGATTAACCTGTGGATAAGTCTGTTCACAGTATTTTCTGGACAGGACGAAAATCATCCCCGGCGCGTGATTGCGCTGTGGATAAATCAGGTATAAGAAGAAATTTGGAGCGGGAAACGAGACTCGAACTCGCGACCCCGACCTTGGCAAGGTCGTGCTCTACCAACTGAGCTATTCCCGC
>ERZ506759.100-NODE-100-length-45812-cov-16.3959_pt1 | contig 45812 bp, 39 predicted proteins | sample MGYA00513042_ERZ506759 | MGnify/ENA metagenome assembly ERZ506759
GAGACAGTAAAAACCATCTCGTTACTAAGGTCTAACTTTTTGGGGTCACATCAAAACGTTGATTGGAAAAATCCCTCTTTTTATGCAGAAGCGGCTTCTGGTCAAAAGGCTGCTTCTCTGGCTGATGGGGTTGAAAAGAAGTTCGCGAAACCTGATCGATACAATCGGCTGGATTATGATTCCGGTCCGGCAAAATACAATTGCAAGAATAAAGTATTCCAATCTGGGAAAACCGTCAAGGATCCTTATACAGGACAAAAATTGGTGAAAACCAATAAAGAAGCCAGGGCCCTTTTTGGTAAGGATTATAAAGATCATGTGGCTGAGATGGATCATGTTGATCCATTGAAAGCCATCTATGAAGAACACAAACATGATGCCTTTACCATGAAGGAAGATATCAAAGATGCGGCAAACAGTTCTGAAAATCTGCAAGCTCTGAGTCGAAAAGTAAATAATGCAAAACGATCCAGGACACAGCCCGAACTGTCTAAAGATCTTGACTATCTCAAAAAAAAAGACCTCCCTCACAGCAAAAAGGCTCGGGAAAAAATGAAACAGGTGGGGGAAGAAGCCCATAATGCTGTTGAATTGAAGCTTCAAAAAGCGGCCTTGATGAATGCGGCTAATACATTCAATAATGCCGGTCTGGAGGGCGGCAAGGCCGCCGGTGCCATGGTGGGTATCGTCAGTGGTGTGACTAATTTCTATCAGGTGCTGTCGGGGGAAAAAGAATTCGATGAAGCCTTGAAGGATACAGCGGAAGCCACCGGAAAGGCGGTCATCGGGGGCTATTTGACCGCTGGGGGTATTTCTGTCACGACCCAATTGATGCGGAGTTCGACCCAGGAGCTGATCAAAAGTCTGGGAAAGGCCAATGCACCGGCAGCTGCCATCCAGGCGGTTGCTGTAGTGGGTGATTCTCTTATACGGTTTGCGGATGGTGAGATTTCGGCAGAAGAGTGCCTTATCGAACTCCAGAAGAACGGAGCTGCCCTGGTGGCTTCCAATATTGGAATGGGGCTGGGACAGGCCCTGATTCCCATTCCTATTGTAGGTGCGGCCATTGGAGCGATGGTTGCGACAGCCGTTGTCGGGTTTGTGGAAAATACAGTTTTGAAGCCTTATTACCAGGCCAAAGCGGATCGCAGAGCCTATGGACGTCAGTCAGCCGCCATCAATCGGATTACTTATGCAATGACCATGGCTTTGCAGGCTCAGAAACAGCGCTTGGATGAACTGCAGAAACAGGAACTTCAGAGACGGCAGGAAACGTTCCAGCTGGGTATGGAATCCATGCTGCAGGCTTCTTTGAATTGCCAGCTTGAACAGGTGACAGATGGGCTTCAGACCATCCTGTCTTATTTTGGAGAAACGTGTTATTTCAAGAATCGGGAGCAATTCGATGAATTCTTTGATAACCCATTAAGGAAACCGTTTGTCTTATAAACAGAAGGGAAGTGGTGGAAGATGCTGCCAGTTTTGGTTGTTGGGGGTTTAGGGAAATTTCTGTATGATTTGAATAAATCCTGTAATATGGATGAAGCTGCCCGGAAGAAGATCCACAAAGCATTTCAAAAACAATCTGAGGCGCAGCTCCTTATCCAGCATAAGAGGGAAGAAACCAGTGCCGCCTTGAGTAAGGTTATCCAGAGAAAGATGGGGACGCTGTCCAATTTTCGGAGATTCGTTGATATTTGTCAGCAAATCATAGCGATTGATTTTCCAGAGGAAGAACGGAGAAAAAAATTCCTGGTACCCATCAAAAAGGAAGAATTTGAACAGTTGCAAAATATGGCTGTCATTCCCTCCAGGGAATTGACTGATTCTGAAAATTTGGTACTGTTATTTAAAGGCGGAATTGGAAAGTGTATGATTGAAGATTCCGAACGGTTCCTTTCCCAGGCAAGAAAGCAGCTGAGTGCTGCGAATGTAGTACAGCAGCAGGCGGAGAATCTTGCACAAAGCATGGATATCCTTATTGGCAAATGCAATGGGATTTCAACGTTGATAGCACAACTGAATTTCCTGTTTGCAAAAAGCATCCAGAATTCCAAAGAAATCATTGCCAAGCGAGGGAATGAGCCATCAAATTACACCCAGGCAGATCGGGATGTGCTTATGACCTGTATGAATCTGGCAGATGCCCTGAAGAAAATCTGTGATGCACCGGTTATCACGCCAAACGGGGATATCACGAAAGAAATGGAACAAACGGTGCAGCTGGGTAAAAAATTTGCTCGGGAAATCAATGCCTTGGGGTAAGGGGGCCTTAACATGAAGACGTTGAAAATCGATGAGAAGAAATGTACAGCTTGCGGAACTTGCCTGGCATTTGCTGCGTATATAACAGAAGGAGAAAATGGGAAGGCGAAAGTCATCCCGGGGAAAAAACTCCGTACAGAGGATGAGAAAAATGCGCGAGAGGTAGCTGAACTTTGTCCGGAACAGGCCATTCAATTGCAGGATGTTAATTTGAAAAGACTGACTGCGGCGGAGAAAGAAAAATTGGTCAAGGGACTAAAGGAGAAGTTATCAGCCATTGCAATCCCTATGCCTGGAAGGGCAGATTTTGCTTTTGATGAAAAGAAATATAAGTTTACAAGCGAGATTCACATATTATATCTTACCGGTGACGGCGATTATCGGTATAAAAGTGAATCGGCTGCTGAAGATGCCGGCTGGCGTGAATTTAACAATGAATACTATTCGCAGATTGAGCAGTTTGCCATGGAAATTCTCAGCCAATATGGAATCGATAAAGTTGCCAAGTACTATGATTTATCGGAAAATGGAATCTACGCGAAATGGAATCATGAATTCGAAAATGTGTTGAAGGAAGTGGCTGATCAGTTAAAAGTTTATCAGGAAGAAATTTCCCTGCCGGCTGATTTTTACACATTTGCAGTTTTCCCTAGCATTGCAGAAGAATATAAAGATATGGGGCCGATGCGGTTCGGATACAAGGTAGCAGAACAAATGAAAAATGATGAATGTTCTGATTCAGATTGGTATAAAAGACGGTATATTGACACTGATTATACGACTGAAGAAGAAGAAGGTTTTTTATTTAACCATACTAAAACACGGTATTGCTATAAGTTTGACAAGAGTATTTGCAAAGATTTTAAATCTGATATTATGGCGCAGATTGATTCCATTCTAAGTGATCATGATGATTTTTATCCTGCTTATATTGGTTTTCGTGTAAAAGATTATCAAAGTAATGTTGAAAGAATGATTGAAGAAAAATGCAAAATTTTAAGTGATGCCTTAGGATGTGCCTATAAAAGGTAAATTGGTATGGTGCCACCTTGGATAACGTCTAAGTGATTGTTTCCGTTCTTGTTCATAAAAAAACTTCCCAAAGGAGGCCACCCTTGCTTGACCAGAAAGACAAACGTGTTACCCTGCTCTTGTTGGTGCAGGTGTTGAAGAATCATACGGATGCCCGGCATCCGCTGCCCATAACCGGTACGGTGAGCCTCCAGAGCCGGCTCTGCGAGGATTATGACCTGCCGGCGGCGCCTTCCCGGAATACATTGGGCCGGGACCTGGCTTTGCTGCGAGACGGGCTGGGGTATGACATCCACCGGGTGCCCCGGAAGGGGTTCTACCTGGAACAGCGGACGCTGACCCGGCCCCAGAAGCAGCTGTTGAAGGATATGGTGGAACGGGCGGGCTTTTTGACAACCGGCAACCGGGAGACGCTGTTGCGGAACCTGGACAGCCTTTTCGGAAAGGCGAACTACCGGGGCGTGGCCCAGGTTTCCAGGCCCTTTTCGGGCATCAACCTGCGGAACCCGGACTTTTTCCACAATCTGGAGGTGCTGAACGACGGGCTGGACCGGGGATGCCAGGTGCAGTTCACTTACAACCAGATGCGGCCGGATGGGTCGCTGGAGCCCCTGCCCATTGCGAAACGGGTCCGGGGCGGCTGGCAGGTGCATCCCTTCGGGCTGGTGTACACCAATGACCAGTATTACCTGATTGCCAGCGTGGGGGCGTACCGGAACCTGCGGCATTTCCGGGTGGACCATATGACGGGAGTGACGCTGCTGCCCCAGCAGCCCCGGCGGCCCCTGGCGGACATCGAGGGGTACGAGGGAGAGACCCGGCTGGACCTGGAGCGGTACATCCGGGAACACCTGCAGATGTACGGGGGCGAGGCGATGCCGGTGACCTTTGCGGGCACGGAGAAGCTGAGCCGGTACCTGTGGGATACCTTCGGGGACCATGTGAAGGTGGAAAGCCGGGACCCGGAAACGGGAGACATCCGGTTCACGGTACAGCTTTCCGAAGCGGCGGCCCGGCAGTTCGCCCGCCAGTACGCGGGAGAATGTACGGTGGTGGCGCCGGAGGAATTGAGGAAAAAGCTGGCAGATGAATTCCGAAAAATTGCAGAAAGATACAAATAGCGGACAGGAAACAGGTTACGCTGTCATACGTCATAGGTCATACGTCATACGCCGAAGGGTGCCAGCTGACGCTGGCTTCCTACAGCTAGTGACTGTGGACTAGTGACTAATGACTGGGAAGGGGGGAGTGAAAATATTTTCACTCCCCTTTTCCTTATGGTATAATCAAGGCATAAGAACTGACGAAGGAGAATTGCCATGCTGGCCGATTTACATATCCATACCACTTTTTCTGACGGCATCTACACACCGGAAAAAATCGTGGCCCAGGCCCGGGCTTCCGGGATCACGGCCATTGCCATTACGGACCACGACAACATCCAGGCCTACAACCGGGCAGCCCGGACCATCCATTTCCGCCATCTGGATCTGGAACTGATCCGGGGGGTGGAAATCGATACGGATTACAAGGGAAAGGATGTCCATGTGCTGGGCTACCATTTCGACCCGGATAACCAGCCCCTGCTCCAGGCCATGGCCTGGACCCGGGTGGGACGGATCGCCCGGATCCGGAAGATTGTGGAAAGAGTCAATGCCCTGGGATATCCCCTGACCTTTGCCGAGGTCCGGGAGGAAGCCAATGGTTCCAAAAGCCTGGGCCGGCCCCACATTGCCCGGGTGCTGGTGAAAAAGGGGTTGTTCTCCCATACCCAGGCGGTGTTCGATGCTCTGATCGCCAGCGGCCGTCCTGCCTACTGCCGGCAGGTAAAGCTGTCTCCCAAAGAGGCGGTGGACCTGCTCCATGGGGCCGGGGGCATTGCGGTACTGGCCCATCCGGCGGAAATCGAAGACCCGGCCCTGGTGGAAAAACTGCTGGATACGGTGCCTTTCGACGGGATGGAAGTGTGGCATCCTTCTGTGCTGAAGGAAAATCCCCGGCACGACTGGCTGAAGGTGGCCCGGGACCATGGCCTCCTGACCAGCGGCGGCAGCGATCTCCACGGCAATGCCGGCCGTTTTCCCCTCCATCTGGGGGAATTTCCCATTCCCTATGCCAGGGTGGAAGGGATCATCCGGGGAAAGAAAATCTGACGGAAAAAGCAGGTGCATACCATGAAAGTCGTAGCTTTTGTTGGCCCCAGCGGTACCGGAAAAAGCTTCCGGGCCATCGGGGTCGCCCATGACCATCACTGCGACGGCATCATCGATGACGGTCTCCTGATCGAAGGGACCAAAATCCTGGCCGGGACCAGTGCCAAAACGGAACAGAACAAGGTCCAGGCGGTGAAACGGGCCATCTTTATGGAAAAGGACCATTGCCGGGAAGTTCGTACCGCCCTGGCCGGCAGCGATATCCAGACCCTGCTGGTGATCGGCACTTCGGACAAGATGGTGGGGACCATCTGCAAACGGCTCCAGATCCCGGCGCCTTCGGAAACGGTGTACATCCAGGATGTTTCCACCACCCGGGAGATGAAAAAGGCCCGGGAGACCCGGATCAAGGAAGGCAAGCATGTGGTGCCGGTGCCCACCATCGAACTGAAGCCCCATCTTTCCGGGGTGCTGGTGGACCTTCCTCACCGGCTGTTTTCCCGGAACCGGAAGCACCAGGCCCTGCCGGAAAAATCCATTGTCCGGCCGGCTTTCAGCTATTACGGGAAGATCACCGTATCCGATTATGTGGTCAGCGACATTGTGCGGATCGTGGTGAAAAAGAACAAGGAAGTGGACCGGATCACCTCCATCAAGGTGCGCCGCCCTTCGGACACCAGCAAGGGCATGACCATCTATCTGGAGATCATCCTGTTCTTCGGGGCACCCATTTATGAAGTGGTGAAGAGTCTCCAGACCAGGATCAAACTGAAAGTGGAAGGCATGACCAGCATGCCGGTGAAAAATATCGATGTCTCCATCCGCAGCCTGACGGTGCGGCCCCCGGATCTGCCCAAACATCTCCAGGAAGCGGCAGCCGGCGGGGAAGGAGATGCAAAGGAGGAAACCGGGGCATGACCCCTTGTGATTTTGCGCAGTATGTACGCCAGGTGCGGGAAAAACTCCAGCAGCTGACGGAAGAACCGGTGGAAGAAAAGGAAATCAATTACGGCCGGCAGCTGAAGGTCCGGAAAGGACCGGATACGGTAAACCTGGCCCTGTACAATGGGAAAAAGGGCCTGAAGCAGGTGTGGAGCGGCAAAGTATCCCCTCTCCAGGACCAGTGCCGGAACGCCCTGGGGGAGGGGGACACTGCCTCTTCCGGGGCCATTTCTCCTGCCCTGGAACCGGGGGGAGTGACCCTGCTGGCGGGAAAACCGGGGTTTGACGGTCTCTGGTGCGGCAGCGACGAAAGCGGCAAGGGGGACTATTTCGGTCCTCTGGCCGTGGCGGCGGTGTGCCTGGACCTTGCTGCGGCCCGGCAGTATGCGGCCTGGGGCATTTGTGACAGCAAGGCCCTGACGGACGGAAAGATCCGCCTTCTGGCGGAAAAGATCCGGCAGACGGCCCGGGCCCATACGGTGCTGGTGCTGAAACCCCGGTTCTACAACCAGCGGTATGCCCAGCTGAAGGCCCGGAAACAAAACCTGAACCATCTTCTGGCCAGCGGCCACATCCATGCCCTGGGCCGGGTGATCCAGCAGGTTCCGGAGTGCCGTTTTGCCCTGGTGGACCAGTTTACCCGGCACAATGCCATCGCTTCCACCCTGGAGACGGGATTCCCGGGGCTGAAGGTGTACCAGCAGCCCAAAGGGGAAGCGGATATGGCGGTGGCGGCGGCGTCCATCCTGGCCCGGGATGCTTTTGTGGAGGTCATGGATCAGCTCTCGGCACAGGCCGGCTTCCCGCTGCCCAAGGGGGGCGGGGACCAGGCCACGGCGGCGGCCCGGAAACTGGTCCGGGAGCAGGGGAAGGACGCCCTGGAACAATATGTGAAGCTCCATTTTGCCAACACAGGAAAGCTGTAAGACCGATTCACGATTTGTTTTATGTTTTTGTCCCGGTCCTATGGTATAATGTACAAAGATAAGTTTCAGCATTTACAGACTGAAGTTTTTTTCAAATACAACGATACTGGCAGGTCATATTCTATGAACAAAACCCTTCTGCGCATGCTGTGCGTACTGTTTTTTGTGGTCATCCTCGTATCAGCAGGCGTTCTTTATTTTACTTTTGATGTACGGGCCCTGGTATATCTCACCACCTTCAAGTGGTACTATGCGCTGCTGGCGCTGGGTGTCCTTTCCGTGGGGCTCTTTTTTGATGCCACCCGGCTGATCACCCTCACCCGGCTTTCCGGGGAAAAAATGGACTATGCCCATATTTTCTACGCAGTGTTCAGCAACTATTTCCTGGCTCTCCTGACTCCCGGACAGGGAGGCGGGGGCATTGCCATGCTCATGTTCATGAAGCGGGCGGGCGTGCCGGTGGCCAAATCCACCCTGATCGTCATTGTCCGGACGGTGTTTTCCATCCTGTTCCTGTTTTTGATGATGCCACTGGTGTTCTGGTTCGACCCGGAACTGGTGAGCTGGATGCCCACCAGCGTCATTGCCTTGGTCTGTGCCTTTTTCATCGGGGCTCCCTGGCTGCTCTGGCATCTGGTGATGGGGGGACGGCTGGAAAAATGGCTGGCCCGGTTCAGCCGCCGGTTCTCTCCCCGGGTCCAGGAGGCCATTTTCCTGGGCTACCGGGATTTCCAGCAGGCCATGTTCATGCTGAAGGACAACCCCCGGCAGGTGCTCCGGGCTTTTCTGGAATCGGGGATCAGCCTTTTGTTCATCTATTCGGTGGTGCCGGTGTTCATCAAAGCCTTCGGCATCGACCTGCCCCTGCACATTGTCATGGGGCGCATGTGCCTGATCAACCTGGTGCTGTATTTTACCCCCACACCCGGCGGCAGCGGCGTGGCGGAAGGGGGCTTCCTGGTGCTGTTCAATTCCCTGCTGCCCCCTGGGACGGCCGGGGTGCTGGCCATTTTGTGGCGTTTCTTCTGTGAATACATTCCTTTCACGATCGGCGCCGTAGTAACCATCAAATGCTTTGGTCTGGATATCCTGACCAAAATTCGGGATCGGAGGGATATGGATTCATGAGAAAGATTCTGGTAACGGGAGGGGCCGGGTTCATCGGCTCCCATGTGGTACCGGCGCTGTTGGGCCGGGGTGATTGTGAAGTGACGGTGCTGGACAACCTGTCCACGGGGAAACGGGCCTATGTGCCGGAAGGCGCCCGGTTCCGGCTGATGGATATCCGGTCCAGGGAACTGACGGATTTCCTGATGGAGGAAAAATTCCAGACGGTAATCCATCTGGCGGCCCAGACCCTGGTGCCCTATTCCATGGAGCATCCAGAAGCGGATGAGGACCTGAACGTGACGGGCCTGGTCCATGTGCTGGAAGGCTGCCGGAAAAGCGGCGTGGAACAGGTCATCTTTTCTTCCAGTGCGGCCATCTACGGGGACAACCAGAACCTGCCCCTTCTGGAAACGGAAGTGCCGGCCCCCACTTCTTTCTATGGCCTGTCCAAAGCGGTGGGAGAGGATTACATCCGTCTGTACAGCCGGTGCTTCGGCTTAAAGCACATCATCTTCCGGTTCGCCAATGTGTACGGAGAACGGCAGGGGGAAACCGGCGAGGGCGGCGTGATCTCCGTCTTTGCCCGGAAGATTGCCCGGAAGGAACCGGTCACCGTGTTCGGAGACGGGAACCAGACCCGGGATTTCGTCTATGCCGGGGATATTGCCCGGGCCATGAGCCTGGGGGTGGGCTACGCAGGCTGTGCCACCCTGAATGTATCCACCAATGAGGAAGTTTCCCTGAACCAGCTGATCGGCACCATGGAAAAGATCCTGGGACATGAAATGGACGTCCATTACGGACCGGTGCGGCCGGGGGACATCTATGCCTCGGTGCTGAGCCACCAGGCGCTGGTGGAGACCCTGGGGATGAAGGAGTACACGGATCTGGAAAAGGGCCTTGCAGGAACGCTGGCCTATTTCCAGAAATAACAGGAGCAGGGAGAACAAGGAGGGACTTATGAAGAAAATCATCCTTTCCGTTCTGGCCCTGCTCCTTTTCTGCCTGGCAGGATGCAAAGACCAGACGGGTACGGTTCCCCGGCGGAAAGCGCCGCCCAGGGAAATGGTGCTGGCGGCCGGGCAGACGGTGGGCGGTTACGGCAGCCTGGGAGGGGATCTGGTGAATCTGGTGAACCAGGATGGGAAACAGCCTCCTTTGAAGGCGACGGATAGTACCGGCTCCCTGGCCAACCTGGAACTGCTGCGCCAGGAAAAAGCGGACCTGGCCCTGGTCCAGAGTGATGCGGCCTGGTATGCCCGGACCGGCACGGGGCCCTATGAAGGGCGCCCCATTGAAGACCTGGAACAGGTGGGGACCCTGATGCCGGAAACGGTCCAGATCATCACCTACGACCTGACCGGGATCCGGAAGCTCCAGGACCTGAAGGGAAAGACGGTTTCCGTGGGAGCCCCCGGCTCCGGTTCCGCCCTCAATGCCCGGCAGCTGCTGGAAGCGGCGGGGATTGCGGAAGACGATGTGCGGATCCAGTATCTTACGGTGGAAGATACGGTACGGGCCCTGAAGGAGGGGACGGTGGATGCGGCCATCCTGACCAGCTTCCTGCCTCATCCGGCCCTGAAGGATCTGGCCCGGCAGCGCCGTCTGGTGCTGGTCCCTGTGGAAGGGCAGGACCTGGACGACCTGGTGGCTGCCTATCCCCTGTACCAGCCGGTGACCATTCCCATGGGGACCTATCCCAACCAGACCCGCCCCTGTGCCAGTGTGGCTCTCCAGTGCCTTCTGGTGACCCGGCAGCGGGTGGACCAGGAACAAGTACGGAACTTCCTGGCCCGTATATGGCCCCATTGGCAGGAACTGAAAGCCGGCCATCCCGTCCTGCCAGTGGATCTGAAAAAACGGTTTTTCCAGGATCCGCTGCTGCCGTTGGCCCCCGGTGCCGAACAATTCCAGAAAGACAGCCAATCCGGTTCCTGAGCCTCACCCCAAAAGTTTATTTGCAAAACAGGCATCAAACCTGTATAATGTTGAACAAGAGACTAGTCCTATAGGGTCCGTCCGGTTCCAATCGTTCGGATTCGTAGGGGATACGGGAATTGAAAACATAGTTTCGTAAAGGGAGTATGGAACGCGAAGATACTCCAGTCTTTTGATATGCAAATTTTATCCTGACCAAAAATATTGAGGAGGTGTCCCTTTGAATAACAACAGCAAAGGACAACAGAAAAAATTATCCATCATTCCGCTGGGCGGTCTGGGGGAAATCGGCAAGAACATGACGGCATTCGTCTACGGCAATGACATGATCCTGGTGGATGCCGGGCTGGCATTCCCGGATGATGACATGCTGGGGATCGATCTGGTGATCCCGGATACCACGTTCCTGATGGAAAACAAGGACAAATTCAAGGCCATTTTCCTGACCCACGGCCATGAAGACCATATCGGTGCCCTGCCCTATGTGATGAAGGATTTCGACGTGCCGGTATATGGAACGCCCCTGACCCTGGGCATCCTGTCCGGCCGTCTGAAGGAAAACGGCGTTTCTGACAGCAAATGCAAAATGGTGAAACCGGGGGCTACGGTCCGGGCCGGCGCCTTCCGGGTGGAATTCATCCGGGTCAACCACAGCATTCCCGATGCGGTTGCGCTGGCCATCCATACCCCGGTCGGGGTAATCGTCCACACCGGTGACTACAAGTTCGACCAGACTCCGGTGGACGGACAGGTGACGGACTACGCCAAGCTGGCGGAAGTGGGCCGCAAAGGGGTCCTGCTGCTGATGAGCGATTCCACCAACATTGAACGGACCGGCTACACCCCCAGCGAAAAGAGCGTGGGCAAGACCCTGGATGAACAGTTCCGGCTGGCCCGGAACCGGGTGATCGTGGCCACCTTCTCCTCCAATGTACACCGGATCCAGCAGGTGATCGACGCTGCGGTGATGACCCGCCGGAAAGTGGCGGTCATTGGCCGGAGCATGGTGAACGTGGTGAACATTTCCATTGAAATGGGCTACCTGAAAGTGCCCCAGGGGGTACTGATCGACATCGATGAATGCCGGAACTACGCACCCCGGCAGATCGCCATCATCACCACCGGCAGCCAGGGCGAACCCATGAGTGCCCTGACCCGGATGAGCAACAGCGATCATCGGAAGGTCTCCATTATGCCCGGGGATACGGTGATCATTTCCGCCACCCCCATCCCCGGCAACGAAAAGGGTGTGGCCCGGACCATCGACAACCTGTACAAACAGGGCGCGGAAGTGATCTACGGACGGGAACAGGGCATCCATGTTTCCGGCCACGCCAGCCAGGAAGAAATCAAACTGATGCATCGTCTGGTCCATCCCAAGTTCTTCATGCCGGTCCACGGGGAATACCGTCATCTGGTGAAACACAAGAAACTGGCCATGCAGCTGGGGATGTCCAAGGACAATATCGTGATTGCGGAAAACGGGTCCGTGGTCGACCTGACCAGGGATTCCATCGGGATCTCCGGCAAAGTCACCGCCGGCCGGGTGCTGATCGACGGCCTGGGCGTGGGCGACGTGGGCAATGTGGTGCTCCGTGACCGCCGGCAGCTGTCCCAGGACGGGATCCTGATCGTGGTGGTGACCATCGACCACAGCACCTACCGGATTGCAGCCGGTCCGGATATCGTATCCCGGGGCTTTGTGTATGTCCGGGAATCCGAAGAACTGATGGAAGGGGCCCGGGACCGTGTGCTGAGCACCCTGGACAAATGCCATGAAAGCAACATCACCGAATGGTCCGCACTGAAGAGTGCCGTCCGGGACAGCCTGGGCCGGTATCTGTTCGAAAAGACCAGACGGCGTCCCATGATCCTGCCTCTGATCATGGAAATCTGACACTCCAACAAAAAATCTTCAGGAAGGGAACAGCGTGGAAAAAAAAGAACGGACTCGCAGAAACAACAGGAAAATCGAATTCACCTTCAACCGGGAAGTCCTGGGCATCCTGCTGGCGGCTTTCGCCGGCATCATGCTCTGCGCCCTGGGGGGATTCCCCATGGGCAGCGCCGGGGCATTCCTCCGGAAGGTCCTGACCTACGCCCTGGGGGTGGGAGCCTTTCTCTTCCCCCTGTACGTAATGGTGCTGGGGTTCGGTTACATCCTGAACCATGAACATCTGCGGTTTTCCAAAAAGTTCTTTACGCTCCTGCTGTTCCTTGTTTCTGTCCTGAGCCTGTGGCATATGTACAAGGTGCCGGAAGGCCATGAACTGATCCCTGAGTATCTGATGAACGGTGGTGGCCTCCTGGGAGGCACCATCGTGTTTGTTTTAACGAAAGTGGTGGGCCGCATCGGGGCGGTGATCGTCCTGGTGGCTTCTGCCCTGGTTTCCATGGTGCTGTCGGGGAAATTCTCCCTGCGCAGCCCGCTCCTTTCTGCCCAGGACGGGGTGAAGGAAGGGGCCGAGACCGTGGCCCAGAAATGGGAAGACTATCAGGAACGGCGGAAGAAGAACCATGATTCCTTCTATGACCAGGAAAAGGATGACGGTTCTTATGCCCGGAAGCCGGCGGCGGAAAAGAAACCCACCCTGGCAGAACGGCTGAAGGATAAAGTGACGGCCGCCGGGAACGCACCGCTTCTGAAATTCCAGAAGGATCAGGTGGGATCCGGGGAACCGCCCCGGAAGTTCACCATCACCACGGCGGAGGATGCCCGGAGCCAGGAGGAACCCCAGTGGGAAGCTCCTGGAGCGGAAGCCCAGACCACCCGTCTGGAAAATGCGGAAACGGGAGAAGTGATCCCCTACGAATTCCCGCCCCTGGATCTGCTGAACCGGGACAAGCCGGTGAACAAGAAGAACTTCCAGGCGGAGATCGAAACCCAGGGAGGGACCATCGAACAGACCCTCCACGATTTCGGGGTGAACGCCACCCTGGTGAATGTGACCAAAGGGCCGTCGGTGACCCGGTACGAACTGGAACCGGCTCCCGGGGTGAAGGTGAACAAGATCCAGAACCTGTCGGAAGACATTGCCCTGAAACTGGCGGTGTCCAGTGTCCGCATCGAGCCCATTCCGGGGAAGGCGGCCATCGGCATCGAAGTGCCGGCCAGGACTTCGGAGCCGGTATCCTTCCGCTCCATCGTGGATTGTCCGGAAGTGAAAAGCGCCAGGGGGAAACTGGCCATCGGCCTGGGGAAGGATATTTCCGGCCATGTGGTGGTGGCGGATCTGACCAAGATGCCCCATCTGCTGATTGCCGGATCCACCGGGTCCGGGAAAAGTGTGTGCATCAACACCATCATCTGCAGCCTGCTGTACAAGGCGGCGCCGGATGAGGTGAAACTGATCCTGGTGGATCCCAAGGTGGTGGAACTGACCAACTACAACGGGATCCCCCATCTGCTGACGCCGGTGGTCACCGGGCCCAAACAGGCGGCTTCGGCCCTCCACTGGGCTGTGGTGGAAATGGAACGGCGGTACAGCCTGTTCGCCAAGACCCAGGTCCGGAAGATCGATGATTACAATGCCCAGGTGCAGCCGGGAGAAAAGCTGCCCTTCATTGTGGTGATCATCGACGAGTTGTCCGACCTGATGATGGTGGCGGCGGTGGACGTGGAAGATGCCATCCTGCGGCTGGCCCAGAAGGCCCGTGCCGCCGGGATCCATCTGATCCTGGCCACCCAGCGGCCGTCGGTGGACGTATTGACCGGGACCATTAAGGCCAATATCCCCTCCCGGATCGCCTTTGCCGTATCCAGCCAGATCGACAGCCGGACCATCCTGGATGCCAGCGGGGCGGAAAAGCTCCTGGGCCGGGGGGATATGCTGTTCTTCCCTACCGGGGCCAACAAGCCCATCCGGGTCCAGGGCGCCTACATTGCGGATGATGAGCTGAACCGGGTGGTGGATTTCATCAAGGCGGAAGCCATCCCCACCTCCTATGCCAGCGAGGTGACCACCCAGAAGCTCAATGGGGCGGACAGCGAGAAAAAAGAGGAAGGCAGCGAGGAAGACGAACTGTTCCAGGATGCGGTGGAACTGGTCATGGCCACCCAGCAGGCATCGTCCTCCATGCTCCAGCGGAAGTTCCGGATCGGGTACACCCGGGCGGCACGGCTGGTGGATGCCATGGAGGAAAAGGGCATCATAGGGCCGGCGGACGGCAGCAAGCCCAGGCCGCTGATCATGAGCCCCACCACCATCAAGGAAAAGTTCTTCACCAAAGGGCTGAAGCAGGAAGGGGAATGAGCCCGGCCTGTGCCCTGAAACCCCGTTTAGAAGTGAGGTCGTACGATGAAAAATAAAATTGGAACCTATTTACGGCAGCATCGGGAAGAAAAGCATCTGACCCTGGAACAGGTTGCCGAACATACGGGCATCCGGGAACCCTACCTGGCGGCTCTGGAAGACGGCGATTTCCACAAGATTCCCGGGGATGTATTCATCCGGGGATTCCTCCGCAACTACGGAAACTATCTGGGACTGGACGGCAACGGACTGGTTGAGGCCTACCGGACCGGCAGTGAACCGGAAAAGATCCTGAAGACGGCGGAACACCTGGTGCCCGAACCGGAGCTGCCCAAAAGTTCCGATACCATGATCCTGGGACCGAAACCTTTTTCCGGAACCCGTGGAGACCAGTCCGCTGACCGGGCGGAGAAACCGGCCGCCGAAGCCGGGGACCATCAGCCGGAACCCTTTGACAAGGTCCAGGCCCTGAAGCAGATGGAGCCGGTGGGATTCGGCGGAAGCCGCCGGGCGGACCGGAAGGAGACGGCACCCGAGGACCCTGTAAAAGAATCCATGGATGCCACCCGGGTGATGAAACCGGTGAAACCGGCCCCGAAAACGGAACCGGTACCGGAAAAACCGGACCCGGGGAAGGAAGCTTCCCAGCCGGCAGAAAAGAAACTGGAACCGGCAGCAGGAGAAAAACCGGCAGCCGCACCGGTGGAGAAGGCCGTCCCTGAGAAGAAATCCGGGGAGAAGACGCCGGAGCAGCCGGCCAAAGAGGAAGGGAAAGCTTCTGCCGGTGAGAAGGGAGCCGTACCGAAAGGGGCGGCAGCAGGAGCCGCAGCGGTGGCTGCCGCAGATGCCGGGGAAAAGAAGAAGCATGAGACACCCAGGGAAGCCCTGAAAAAGATGGAAACGACCCTGAACCGGGAAAACATGGAAGAAGCCCTGGACGCCAGCAAGGCCAGGATGGGCAGCTGGCTGGACCGGATCCGGGATTTCATCGATGAAAATCTCTATGAAACCGTGCCGGAAGATGAAGCCGGGGAAGAATACGGCGCCACCTCTGCCGGCAGCAGCAAGACGCCGGCTTTCAGCTTCAAGGTGTTCACGGGCGTGTTCGTGGCCTGCCTGGCGGTATTCACCGTGGTGATGGCTTACTTTGTGTTCGGCGGCAAGACCACGCCGGATCTGAAGGAGACCACCAGCATTTCTGACGGCGTGAAGTCGGACCATTCTTCGGAAAAAAGCGACAAGGACAAGAAAGAAGCCGAAGAAGTAAAGGAAAAACAGGAAGAGGCCACGGGAGATGAAAAGACCCTGGGCCGGGGCAACGGGGTTACCGTGGTGGTCACCTACAAGAAGCCCGTGTGGACCCAGACCACTATTGACGGCAAGCAGGTGGAAGCGGCCACCATCGCCAAAGGATCCACCCGCACCTACAAAGGCAGCAAAAGTGTCTCTGTGAACCTGGGCAGCATCCGGGATGTGGAAATCACTGTCAACGGGAAGAAAGTGCCCTATGGCTCCAAGGAATGGGGCGTAGTGACCCGTACGTTCAAAGCAAAATGATCTCTCCGGCTCAAAGCCCCTGGAACGGGGCCTGACCGGAGACTGTGGATAGGGGACAGCCGGCAGAACGGCAGTCCCGAAGGAAGGAGAACAAGTTGGAAATCGGAGTAGTCAGCCTTGGGTGTCCCAAGAACCTGGTGGATTCGGAAGTGATGATGGGCCTTATCAGAGAGCGCCAGTGGACCATTACCAATGACCCCACCCATGCGGATGTGATCATCGTCAACACCTGCGGCTTCATCGAAAGTGCCAAAACAGAGTCCATCAACACCATCCTCCAGATGGCGGAATACAAAAAGGATGACCCGCACCGGAAGCTGATTGTCACCGGCTGTCTGGGCCAGCGGTACGCAGATGAACTGTTTGCGGACCTGCCGGAAGTGGATGCCATCATCGGCACCGAATGCTATGACCAGATCGGGACGGTCATCGACCGGGTGGAAAAGGGGGAACGGTTCACCCTGCTGAAACCCCCGCAAAAATATACCCAGAAGGCCAAACGGGTGCTGACCACCCCCCGGTACACGGCTTATCTGAAGATTGCCGAAGGATGCAACAACCGGTGTTCCTACTGTGCCATCCCCAAGATCCGGGGGCCCTACCGAAGCCGTCCCTATGAGGAAGTCCTCCAGGAAGCCCGTGATCTGGTGAGCCAGGGCGTGCGGGAACTGATCCTGGTGGCCCAGGACACCACCCAGTACGGCATCGATCTGTACCACAAGCTGCGGCTGGCGGATCTGCTCCGGGATCTGAACACCATTCCCGACCTGAAATGGATCCGGATCCTGTACTGCTATCCGGATTCCTTCACCGACGAACTGATCGAGACCATGGCCCAGTGCGACAAGGTGTGCCATTATGTGGATCTGCCCCTCCAGCACGCCAGCAACAGCCTGCTCCACACCATGCACCGGCGGGATACACGGGAACAGGTGGAGGAACTGCTGGCCAAACTGCGGAAACGGATGCCGGATATCTGCCTGCGGACCACCTTCATCGTGGGCTTCCCGGGAGAAACCGACGGACAGTTCCAGGAGCTGCTGGATTTTGTCCGGAAGGAACGGTTCCAGTGCGCCGGGGTGTTCCCCTACAGCCAGGAAGATGGCACCGAAGCCGGGGCCATGCCCAACCAGATCCCGGACGAAGTGAAACAGGACCGGTACCATGCCTTGATGAGTCTCCAGGCGGAGATTTCCGAAGAAATCCAGCAGGAACGGGAAGGAAAGGTGCTGGAAGTGCTCATCGAAGGCAAGGATGAGGAAGATCCCAACCTGGCCCTGGGCCGCAGCTATGCGGAAGCCCCGGACATCGACGGGAAGATTTATGTGGAAGAAGCGGCGGATCTGAAGGCCGGAGACTTTGTGAAGGTCCGGATCAGCCAGGGCTTTACCTATGAAGCGGTGGGGCAGATCGTAAAGGAGTGATCCCAGTGAATGTTGAAGTCATCAATACAGGTACGGAACTGCTGCTGGGGGATATTGTGAACACCAGCTTCCAGTACCTGTCCCGGACCCTGAACGATGCGGGTTTCAATGTGCTGTACCAGACCACCATCGGGGACAACGGGGACCGGCTGCTGGAAGCCCTGTCCATTGCCCTGGAGCGGGCGGACATCATCATCACCACCGGGGGCCTGGGGCCCACCCGGGGAGACATCACCAAGGAAATGGTGGCCAGGAAACTCCATCTGCCCCTGGTGCCCAGCGCCTTCTGGCTGGATAAGCTGACCCGGTATTTTGCCGCCCGGCATGTGGTCATGACGGAAAACAACAAGAAACAGGCCATGATCCCGGAAGGGGCGGTGGTCTTCAACAATGATGTGGGAACGGCACCGGGAGTGGGTGTCTGGACCCCGGATCACAAACTGATCGTTATGCTGCCGGGCCCCCCGGCGGAAACCACCCATGTGTTCAGCCGGCAGGTGATGCCCTATCTGCGGAAGAGCTATGCGGCCCAGGGAATCATCCATTCCCGGGTGCTGCACCTGCGGGGACTGACGGAATCCATGGTGGCGGAAAAACTGGATGCCATCATCATGGCCCAGACCAACCCCACCATTGCCCTCTACGCCCGGAAAGGGGAAATCATCATCCGGATCACCGCCAAAAGCGACACCCTGGAAAAGGCGGAAGCCATGAACCGGGATGTGGAGGAAAAGATCCGGGCCATCCTGGGGTCCTATATCTACGGGGTGGATTACGAAACCCTGCCGGAAGCCCTGGGGAAACGGCTGAAGGAAAAACATCTGACCATCGCCTTTGCCGAATCCTGCACCGGGGGCCTGGCGTCCAGCCTGGTCACCGATATCCCCGGCAGTTCGGAATATCTCATGGGTTCGGTGGTCTCCTATACCAATGATGTGAAGCACCGGCTGCTGGGGGTGAAACAGGAAACCCTGGACACTTACACCGCCGTCAGCGAACAGACGGCCCGGGAAATGGCCCAGGGGATCCGGGAAAAAATCGGAACGGATCTGGGCATCAGCATCACCGGCATTGCCGGCCCCGGGGGCGGAACCCCCACCCAGCCTGTAGGTCTGGTGTACATCGGTGCAGCAGACAAAAACGGAACGAAAGTCCTGGAATGCCGGTTCAAGGCAGCCCGGACCACCATTAAACTCCGGGCGGCCATGAACGCACTGTCCCTGGCCATGGACCGGGTCAAAGAGCTGTAACGACAGCCTTTGTTTTTCATAAGGAGAAATCATGACAGAAATCAATAAAATGGAAAATACAACGGCGGAATCCAAGCCGGAAATCACGTCTTTCGAAGACCTGAACCTGGACCGGAAGATCCTGGCAGCCCTGAAGGAAATGGGCTTTGAAGAACCGTCCCCCATCCAGAAAGGCGCCATTCCCATGGCCCTGGAAGGGGAGGACCTGATCGGCCAGGCCCAGACCGGTACCGGCAAGACCGCGGCTTTCGGGATCCCCATCATCCAGAAGATCAATGAAAAGGACCGGCACATCCAGGCCCTGGTCATGAGCCCCACCCGGGAACTGTGCATCCAGGTGGCGGACGAAATCAGCAAGATCGGCAAGACCAAACGGATCCGGGTACTTCCGGTGTACGGCGGCCAGCCCATCGAACGGCAGATCCGCAGCCTGAAACGGGGCATCCAGGTAGTCATCGGGACTCCGGGCCGGCTGCTGGACCATATCCGCCGGGGCACCATCGACCTGGAATACGTGAACTTCCTGGTGCTGGATGAAGCCGATGAAATGCTGGATATGGGCTTTGTGGACGATATGGAAAACATCATCAAGAACGTTCCCCCGGAACGGCAGACCATGCTGTTTTCCGCCACCATGCCCCGGCCCATCCTGAGCATCAGCAAGAAATACATGCGGGCTCCCAAGGTGGTGGCCATCCACAAGGAAGTGGTGACGGCTCCCACCATCGACCAGTACTACTATGAAACCCGGGACAAAGTGGACGGTCTGTGCCGGATCCTGGACACCACCGACGACTGCAAGATGATCATCTTCTGCCGCACCAAAAAGGGTGTGGACGAACTGGTCATCGCCCTGGCCACCCGTGGCTACGAGGCGGAAGGCCTCCACGGGGACCTGAGCCAGAACCAGCGGGACCGGGTGATGAAGAAGTTCCGCAGCGGCCAGGTGGATATCCTGGTGGCTACCGATGTGGCGGCCAGAGGCCTGGATATCGACAACATCACCCATGTGGTGAACTTCGATGTGCCCAGTGACAGCGAAAGCTATGTGCACCGGATCGGCCGTACCGGCCGTGCCGGGAACACCGGTGTGGCCCTGACCTTCATCACTCCCCGGGAATTCCGTCAGCTGAAGCTGATCGAACGGAGCATCAAGACCAAGATCATCCGGGGCACCCTGCCCACCGACGCCAGCGTACTGGAACGGCAGCGGGAACAGATCGTTTCCAAGATGCAGACCATCCTGGAACAGGATCGGTACCAGGATTATCTGCCCATTGTGGAAACCCTGGAAAAGGATTATGATGTGCAGGATATCGCCGCGGCAGCCCTGAAGTTCATGCAGGAAGGGGCCAAGGCCCTGGAAGAACCGGCGGAGGAAGAAAGCCTGCCGGATGCCCTGGCCAACACCGGTGCCAAACCGGGGATGGTCCGTCTGTTCGTGAACATCGGCCGTTCCAGCCGGGTCACCGTACGGGATATTGTCCAGAGCATTGCCATCGAGGCGGAAATCCCTGCCCGGAGCATCGGCCGGATCAGCATCTACGACAAATTCAGCTTTGTGGAAGTTCCCATGGAACATGCGGAAAAAGTCCTGGCCGTGATGCACCGGAACACCATCCGGGGCTGCCGGGTGAACATGGAACCTGCCAAAGCACGGGTATAATACCAAGAGGAGTTCTCCTATGACTCAAACGATCTACGGAAAGACGGAGGGCCTGAAAAAACAGGTCCTCACCCAGTTGGAAGGGATCTATGAGCTGAGAGCGGACGAGGGCCAACTGATCAGTCAGGAGTTGGCCCTTGTTTTGCGGGACCTTTCCGATGCCATCAACCGGGAAATCTCCCTTTACATCGACCGGAAGGGACGGGTGACCGCCGTTGCCGTGGGCAGCGACTGCCATGTGGAACTGCCCGGGACGGATTCCCGCCGGAGCCAGAACCGGCTGTGCGGGGTGGCCTGCATCCATACCCATCCTTCCGGGGCGCCCCGGCTCAGCGGGGTGGATCTTTCCGCCCTCCGGGACCTGCGGTTCGATGCCATGGCCGCCATGGCCTGGGAAACACCCCAGAGCGAACCTCTTCTCAGCTTCGGGATGATCACCGACCTGGATGAGGACCAGCAGCCGGTGCTCCAGGAATTCGGCCCCTTCAAGGTGAAGGATGTGGCCGCCATGCCTTTTGGGAACGTGGTCCATACTGTGGAAAAGATCCTGGCCAAACGGTCCCGGAACCACAATCTGGCGGAAGGGCCGGAACGGGCCATGCTGATTTCCCTGGCCTGGGGGGATACGGCCTCCCGCTGGAGCGCCCAGGATTCGGTGGAAGAACTGGCCCAGCTGGCGGAAACCGCCGGTGCGGAAGTGGTGGGCAAATTCGTCCAGTCCCGGCCCAAACCGGACCCGGTGTTCTTCATCGGCAAGGGGAAGGTCCAGGAAATGGCCCTCTTTGCCCAGCAGGAAGACATCGACCTGTGCGTTTTTGACGATGAACTCTCCCCGGCCCAGCAGCGGAACCTGGAACGGGCCCTGGGGGTGCGGATCATCGACCGGACCGGGCTGATCCTGGATATTTTTGCCAAACGGGCCCGGACCAGTGAAGGGAAGCTCCAGGTGGAACTGGCCCAGCTCCAGTACATGCTGCCCCGGATCATGGGCCAGGGCACCAGTCTCTCCCGTCTGGGGGGCGGCATCGGTACCCGGGGGCCCGGGGAAACCAAGCTGGAAGTGGACCGGCGGCGGATCCGGGATCGGATTGCCTTCCTGGAAGACCAGATCCGCCGGATGAAGGGCAACCGGAAACAACAGCAGCGGGCCCGGAACAAGAACGAAGTGAAGCAGGTGTGCCTGGTGGGGTATACCAACGCCGGGAAGAGCACCCTGCTGAATACCCTGACCCATTCGGACATCTATGCCCAGGATCAGCTGTTCGCCACCCTGGACCCCACCACCCGGCAGCTGGATCTGCCTGACGGCAGCAGCTGCACCCTGACGGACACCGTAGGGTTCATCCAGCGGCTGCCCCATCAGCTGGTGGCGGCCTTCAAATCCACCCTGGAAGTGGTGAAGGATGCGGACCTGCTGCTCCACGTGGTGGACAGCTCCCATGAACTGGCCCGGGAGCAGACGGAAGCCGTCTATCAGGTGCTCCAGGAACTGGGTGTCACTGATAAACCCATCCTGACCGTCTACAACAAAGTGGACCGGCTGAGCCAGCATGAAGGGTTGCGCCGTCGTCTGGAACAGGAAGACAACGCCCTGTGCATCTCCGCCCGTACCGGAGAAGGGGTCCCGGAACTGCTGGAGACCCTGGCCCGGCTCCTGGGCCAGGACCGGGTGGAAGCGGATCTGTGCATTCCCTACGGGGAAAGCCGGCTGGCCGCCCGGCTCCACGAGGAAGCCCAGGTGCTTTCGGAAGAATACGGGGAAACCGGCATCCGGATCCGGGCCAGAATGGACAAGGCCCTGGCCGACAGACTGGCGCCCTACATCCAGCCGTGAAAAAGTATGAATCAATTGAATAATTAATAATGATCAAGGAGGAAATCCAATCCAATGATACAATGGGATGAAATCGAAGGGAAAGCCCTGGACGCTGTAGCCAGACATGCCCAGAGCCATGAAGCCGCTGCCCTGGTGAACACCAAAAAGGTGCTGGACGCCTTTGCCAAGTACCAAGTGGCCGACTATTATTTGAAACCCACCACCGGCTACGGCTATTCCGATACCGGTCGGGATCAGCTGGACCTGATCTACGCCGATATCTTCAAGACGGAAGCCGCCCTGGTCCGGTCCCAGTTTGTGTCCGGCACCCATGCCCTGGCTGTGGCCCTGCTGGGGAATCTCCGTCCCGGGGATGAAATGATCGGAGCCACCGGGGAACCCTATGACACCATGCAGACCATCATAGGGTATCCGGTGAAGACCCCCGGTTCCCTGGTGGATCTGGGCGTCACCTACAAGGAAATCCCCATGGAAGGGGATCATCCGGACATCCCGTCCCTTCTGGCCGCCATCACGCCCCGCACCCGCCTGATCCACATCCAGCGGTCCTGCGGCTACAGCAGCAAACGGAAGACCCTGACCGTAGGGGAAATCGGGGAGATCTGCCAGGCGGTAAAACAGGTCCGTCCGGACATCATCTGCTTCGTGGACAACTGCTACGGGGAATTCATCGAAGAGAAGGAACCCACGGAAGTGGGCGCAGACCTGATGGCCGGCTCTCTGATCAAGAACCTGGGCGGCGGTTTTGCCCCCACCGGCGGCTATATCGTCGGGAAAAAAGATCTGGTGGAACAGGCCTCCTACCGGCTCACCGCTCCCGGTCTGGGCGGCGAAATGGGCTGCACCCTGGGGGATACGGCCCGGGAATTCTATCAGGGGCTGTTTATGGCTCCCCATGTGGCGCTCCAGGCGGTGAAAACGTCCCTGTTCGCCGCTTCCGTGTTCCAGTCCCTGGGCTTTGAAGTGTCTCCGCTGCCCGATGATGTGCGCAGTGACATCATCCAGACCATTACCCTGAAGACACCGGAAAACCTCTGTGCCTTCTGCGAAGCCATCCAGGCCCATTCTCCCATTGATGCCCATGTGACTCCCGTACCCTCTCCGCTGCCCGGGTATCAGGATGACATCATCATGGCTGCCGGCACCTTCGTCCAGGGTGCCTCCATCGAACTGAGCGCCGATGGTCCCATGCGGGCCCCCTACAAGGTCTTCATGCAGGGCGGACTGACCTTTGAACACGGCCGGATCGCCGTGATGGCCGCCGCCCGGCAGATCATGGAAAAACAGAAATAAGGAACCAAAAAACGGCCTCTGAATTTTGTTTCAGAGGCCGTTTTTCTATTGCTTGCATATAAGGAGTCATGAAAATAGAAAAAGACGCTCAAAATGGAAATTTGAGCGTCTAAAGGGAAATCGTCTGTTTGAAGGCGGAAAACTCAAAGAGTCCGGAATACTGCGATGACTTTTCCCTTGATTTCGATGTTGTCGGTCCCTACAATGGGCGGGTAGGCATCATTTTCCGGCTGGAGACGGATCTGTTTCAGTTCCCGGAAATACCGTTTGATGGTGGTTTCCTCACCGTTGAGGAGGGCCACTACAATATCCCCGTTGGTGGCATAATTCTGCTTCCGGACGAACACATAATCATGGTCCAGGATCCCGGCATTCTTCATGCTGTCGCCTTCCACCACCATCATAAATACATCCTCGCTGCAGCCAATCAGATCCAGGGGGATGGGGTAGGTGTCCTCGATGTTTTCCACCGCCAGCATGGGATCACCGGCATGGACGGCACCCACCAGAGGCACGGGGACCATGCTCTTTTTCCTCCAGCTGATTTCTTCCCGGAGCCCGTAGGTGCGGGGCTTTTCCGGATCCCAGCTGACAAAACCGGCTTCCGCCAGCTTTTTCAGGTTGTTGTGGACGGAGGCACTGGAAGAGAGCCCCACAGCACTGCCGATTTCCCGTACAGAAGGGGGATAGCCGTTGTTGAAGATATATTGACGGATAAAATCAAGGATCTGGCTCTGCCGGGCATTGATGCCCCGGGACCGGGTGGATTTCTTTTCTTCAGATTCAGTCATAATGGAACGCTCCTTTGGACAGGATGGAATTTGCGTACAAGTTTCCAATCTAATTAAATTTAGTATAACAGGAAAACAATTGTGTGTCAAACGAGTGTTTAGGACAGGAACAGAATCTCCGGAAAAACCCATCGATTGGAAAGAAAACCTGCTCAAAGAAGAAAAAAACGGCAAAATCCAAAAGAAAAATCTCAGTTTCAAGACAATTTGAAATATCTGGTTTTCAAGATTATTACGTCCAATAATATATATTATGTAAAATAGTGTGGATAAAAGCCCGGGGGAGACACGGTTCCGCGGGTACGTCATTTTGCGTGAAAACAAGGGAGATGCTGCACAGTGCGTGCACCACATCCCCCTTGTTTTTGTCAGCGGTCAACAGTCAGCAGTCAGCAGCCCCCTTATTTCCTCTTCTTCTCCAGCAAATGGGTCACGATAATGGCACAGGAGGCGTCACCGGTGATGTTCAGGGTGGTCCGGCCCATATCGAAGATCCGGTCCACACCGGCCACCAGGGCAATGCCGTCCACCGGCAGGTTCACCGAAGCCAGCACCATGGCCAGCATGATCATCCCGGCCCCCGGCACACCGGCCGTCCCCACGGAAGCCAGGGTGGCGGTGATCACAATGGTGAGCATCTGGGGCAGGGTCAGGTCGATTCCGTAGCAGGATGCGATGAATACGGCGCAGACACCCTGATAGATGGCCGTACCGTCCATGTTGATGGTTGCCCCCAGAGGCAGGGCAAAACTGGTGACTTCCCTGGAGGCTCCAAGCTTGTTGGCACATTCCATGTTGATGGGAAGGGTCCCTACGGAAGAGGCGCTGGAAAAGGCAAACAGCATGGCCGGCATCATCCCTTTGAAGAATTTCAGCGGGCTCATGCCTCCGATGGCCCGGACAGCCATGGAATAGACCAGGATGGCATGGAGGGCGTAGGCAATGTAGGCACAGAGGATCACCTTGGCCAGGGAGCCGATCACCGCCGTCCCGTTCTGGGCAATCACCGGGCACAGCAGGCAGAATACCCCGATGGGAGACAGGGCCAGGATCATTTCCATGACTTTCATGAATACATCATTCCAGGTATTGATGAAAGCGGCCGCCTTTTCTCCCTTCTCTCCCAGGGCGATGATGGCAATCCCGATCAAAAGGGCCATGACGATGACCTGGAGCATATTGGCGCTGGTCAGCGGAGCCAGAAAATTGGAGGGGAACAGATCCACCAGCATTTTCATGGGCCCGGGGCTGGCATTTTTGACCTTAAAGGCCAGATCCGCCGTGGACAGAACCGGAAACAGGGGCTTGAAGCTGTTGGCGATAATCAGCCCGATGGTGGTGGCAATGGCAGTGGTAAAAAAGTAATAGACCAGGGTAATGCCGCCGATGGATCCCAGTTTCCGGATATCACTGAGGGATACCACCCCTGCCATAATGGAAAACAGGACAATGGGCCCTACGATGAATTTCACAAGATTCAGAAAAATCGTCCCGAATGGTTTGATGTAGGTAACGGCAAATTTCACATTGCCCTGAAGGGCCAGGCCGGCAATGATGCCCAGGATCAGGGCAATGAAAATCTGCCCGGCCAGAGGCATTCCCTTTTTCTTTTGGACTCCATCCATAACAATCAACCTCCTTTGGAAAAACAAAACAGGGAAAACTGTATCCTATCCTTCAACAGTATACTGTAAATCTATTATAGCATACTCCAAAACGAAAGAAATCTGAAAACAGAGAATATTGCAGGCAGTGTTAAAATCAATTTGCAAAAATTGATTTCCATCGGCTGCTGACCGTTGACAGCTGACAGTTGACAGGGGCTGTTGCCCGGGCAACAGCCCCCTTCCCTATCCTGCCAAAACCGCCATCACCCGCAGGGCCATACCGCTGATCATGAGCAGGCCGAACAGCACCAGGAACAGGCCCAGAATCTTCTGGATCCGGGGCAGCCAGGCATAATGCCGGCGCAGATGGGGGCCGATTTTTTCCCAGAAAAGAGCCGCCAAAAGGAACGGCACACAGAAGCCCAGGGCATAGGCCAGCAGCAGGAACACACCTTCCTGTACGGTCTGCCGGCTGCCGGCGGCCATCAGGATGCCGGTAAGGATGGGGCCGGTACAGGGAGTCCAGCCCAAGGTAAAAGCCGCGCCCAGCAGGAAGGAACCCAGGACTCCCTGCTTTTTCTGCTGCAGGAAAGGCCGCCGGTCCCGGAGCAGGAACAGGGGCGTCCACAGGCCGCTTAAAAACAGACCCAGCAGGATCAGCAGCGCTCCCGCCAGTTTTTCCAGCACTTTCCAGTATTGGAGCACCAGCTGGCCCACCAGGGTGGCCGTGGCACCCATGGTCAGGAATACCAGGGTGAAACCGCCCAGGAAGGCCAGGGTGTTCAGGAGCAGCCCTCCCCTTCCCTGTTCTTTTTCTGCCCCGGATCCGGCCAAGAGCAGCAGGAAGGTGGGCAGCATGGGCAGGACGCAGGGAGAAAGGAAGGACAGGAAGCCGGCACCGAAAGCAGCCCCCAGGGTCAGGGAGCCCATCAGAGCTTTCCTTTCAGGAGCGTTTCCAGCTGTTGGGCGGTAATCACCCCTTCATGGCGCTGGAGGATATTCCCCTTTTCATCCAGGATCACCGTGGTGGGAATCACCCGGACCTTGTACAGGGTGGCGGCTTTTCCTTCCTGGTCCAGGAGCACCGGCATGGTGTAGCCGTTGTCCTTCAGGAAACCCTGGACCTTGTCCCCTTCTTCCTGGAGATTCACTCCATAGAACTGGACTTTTTCTTTGTGTTTCTGGGCAAAGGTATTCAGCTCCGGCATTTCGCTCCGGCAGGGCGGGCACCAGGTGGCCCAGAAATTGATCACATACACTTTGCCGTCGCCGGGCTGGACGGTCCGTTCCGGACCGGCTGCTTCCTTCAGGGTAAAGCCGGGGGCCGCAGCCTTCTGGGCAGAGGCCTGGGAAGAAGCAGGAGCATTGGTCTGGGCTCCGCCGGAAGAGCCTCCGCATCCTGCTGCAAAAAGAACGGCGGACGCAAAAAGGGCAGTCAGAATCATCTTGGCTTTCATAAATTCCTCCTGTAGAAAGAATCGTAATCAAGAATTTTTCTTCATAATACCATAAAGGACCTGCTGCATGCAACAGGTCCCTGTTTCTTTGCTCAGTGATGACAGCCGCCTTCGTGGTGTCCACCGTGGTGATCGCACCGGATGTCTTCCTGATACTGGAGCTTGTCTGCCAGGAAATCTTCCACCGCCTGGTCTGCCTGGCCGCTGCAGCCTCCATAGAAAGCAATACCGGCTTTTTTCAGGCCCTCCTGGGCTCCGCCGCCGATACCGCCGCAGATGACGGCTTCCGCTCCCAGCTGCTGGAGTACGCCCACCAGCGCTCCATGGCCCTGGCCCTGGGTGCTGCACACTTCTGCTTTCTGGATTTTCCCATCTGCCAGGTCATAGACCTTGAAGGTTTCCGTCCGGCCAAAATGCTGGAAAATTTCTCCGTTTTCCGGGTTGTACGTTACGGCAAGTTTCATTTCTTTTTCCTCCTGTTTTCATCAAGAAAAGTGCACAGGTCGGTTTCCCTGTAAAATGTTCAACGAATCGGCGAATCTGGCGGGCTGCCCGGCGTGCAGCCCCTACGGAACCGGTTACAGTCACGGCCTGTTGGGATGCCGGTTTCCTGGGTCCTTTGCCCGGTTTCAGATGCCCTTCTGCAGACGCAGGGGGAGTTCCAGGCCACAGGCTTCCAGCAGGGTCTGGTTGGACAATACTTCCCGGGCTGCCCCATCCTGCTGGATCCTTCCCTCCGACAGCAGGATCACCCGGTCACAGGTATCCCAGATGAAATCCAAATCGTGAGAAGCGATGAGCTGGGCGCAGGACAGCTGCCGGAGGATTTCCGCCAGTTTCCGCCGGTTTCGGGGGTCCAGGGCAGCAGAGGGTTCATCCAGCAGCAAAAGCTCCGGTTCCCGGGTCAAAAGGCCGGCAATGGCGGTGAGCTTTTTCTGTCCTCCGGAAAGCCGGTAGATCTGCCGCCGGGCCAGCCCTTCCATCCCCACTTTTTTCAGGGCTTCCGCCGTGCGCCGGGCTGCTTCTTCCCCTGGCACTCCGGCATTCCGCAGGCCAAAGGATACATCGCTTTCCACCGTAGGCAGGAACAGCTGGCTTTCCGAATCCTGGAACACGTACCCGGCCTTTTTCCGGATTTCCGGAAGATTTTTCCGGTCCATGGGGAGGCCGCATACCTCCATGTTCCCTTCCTGGAGGGGCAGAAGCCCGATGACCAGTTTCAGCAGGGTGGACTTCCCCACCCCGTTGCAGCCGATAAGCCCCACTTTGTCTCCAGGCGCCAGGGCAAAGGACAGATCCTGGAATACGGGAACCGTTGGTTTTTCAGGCCCCGGCAGGATATAGCAGAACCGGATATGGGACAGGGCAAGAATGGCAGACATGGGCAGGACTCCTTCCGCAGCAGCATACGATGATCAGATTGGATGAATTTCACCCCGGGAACCGGCACAGAAGGCACCAGGCCAGGGTCAGGACCAGCAGCAGGATGCTGCCTCCGGGATTCCCCTTTTTTCCCGTTTCCGGGAAACGGCCCCGGAAGCCCCGGAGCTCCATGCTTTCGTAGACGGACCGGGCCCGGTCCAGGCTCCGGAGGAACAGCAGGCCCAGCAGGCTGCCGGCGATTTTCCAGGGAATTCCCCGGCTGTCCGGAGCCCGGAGATGGAAGGCCTGTTCCATGCGCCGGCTTTCCTGGAGCAGCAGCACCAGGTATCGCCAGGTGAGCAGGGTGGAAACGATCAGCACCCGGGGCAGGGGCAGTTTCTGGAGGGCGCAGGCCAGCCGTTCCATGCCGGTGGTGGCCAAGAGCAGATACCCGGCCAGCACGCAGCCCAGTCCCTTCAGTACCAGGACCAGGAAGGCGGCGGTTCCGGCGCCGATCCGAAACGGTCCCACCGGAACCGGCGGAGCCTGGACATAGAGCAGGTTCACCAGTCCCAGCCCGGCAAGGAGCAGCACCGCCGGCAGTGCCTGCCGGAAAGCGCTCCGGAAGGGAATCTTCCCCGCCCGGTACAGCACAGGCAGGGGCAAAAGCATCAGCAGCCCGGAAAGCAGCGCCCCTCTCTCCAGGCTGGTCAAAAATCCCAGATACAGGAACAGGGCGGCCAGCTTGGCCAGAGGGAACAGCCGGGTCAGCAGGGTGTCCCGGGCAGCCAGGTCATCCAGCCAATGGATGGCTTCAATGGCCCTGTCCAGAGATTTCATGGGTCCTTCCTTTCTGCAGCTTCCGGCCCAGCGCCCACACCAGGCCCAGTACGGCCAGGGTGCCCAGGATTCCGGAAAGAGCCGTGCCCAGAGCCGGACTGAGACCGGGCACCTGGTAATCCGGGAACAGGGCCGTCAGGTTCTGGAACCAGGCTGTCAACCCGTGGATGCCCTGCTCCGTCCCTTCCAGTTCGGTGGAACCGGTGATCCGGGCCAGGGACCATTCCAGGCCGTCAGGATCTTCCGAAGCAAAGTGGGACAGGATCCCTCCCATGAACAGGGCGGCAGCCGTCAGGACTCCCAGGACTTTTTTCCGGTTTCCCACAGCCGGGGCATCCGTCTGTTCAGCCGGGGACCGGAGCAGTTCCGGACGGTTTTCATAGAGAAACACCAGTACGGCGGCGGTGATCATCCCTTCCACCAGCCCGATGGCCAGATGGATGGGCTGCATCAGCAGGAGGAAGGTGGAAAAAGGCAGTTCCGCAATGCCGGAAAGAGTGGTTTCCGCCGCCACGGAAAAAGCCCCCATCTGGAGGGTCACCACACTGCCCAGGATACTGGCCAGGATGATGCGTTTTCGGGTCATTCCCCGGCGGACCAGAAAAGGCCATACCAGTCCGCCCCCGATGAAGCAGCCGTAAAAAGCCATGTTCCACACATTGGCTCCCAGCGCCAGCAGGCCCCCGTCCCCAAAGGCCAGGCACTGGAGCACCAGCACCCCGATCAGGGTCAAAAAGCCTCCCCAGGGGCCTACTACGGCTGCAAGGAGCATGCCCCCGCACAGATGGCCGGAAGAGCCGGTCCCCGGGATGGCAAAATTCAGCATTTGGGCGGCAAATACAAAGGCCCCCAGTACCCCCATTTCCGGCACCAGAGCCGGGTCCTCACTGTTTTTTACTTTCCGGGCCGCCAGACAGGCCGCGGTCCCTGAAAGTACGTACATCACCCCGGCTATTCCGGGAGAAAGGAGCGCATCCGCCATATGCATGGGTCAGCCCTCCTTTTGGGCAGCCCGGGCCAGGTCTCCCAGCACCTGCTGCCACACTGCCTGCCAGCTGCGGCCGGTACGGGTACACAGTTCCCTCATGGATTCCGCTTCCGGATACAGCCGGGTTTCCGTTTCTCCGGTGGGGGACCCTTCCGGAGAAAGCACCGGTACCTGCACTTCCTTTGCGGCCACCGGTCCCAGAGCCGTCTCCACGGTCTTTTTCCGGCGTCGGAGGATGCTCCGTTCCATCCGGCTCCGGCGGATCCCGATGGTGGTGGTTTCCCGGAACAGCAGGGCCTCCAGGGTCTTCCTCTGTTCCTCTTTGCACAGGACGGTGATCAGCCAGCCCGGCCGGTTCTTCTTCATATAAACGGGAGCATACTGCACATCCCGGGCTCCGGCGGCAAAAAGCCGGTCCATTACCCGGCCCAGGGCTTCCCCGGTACAGTCGTCCAGGTTGGTTTCCAGCTTCCAGATGGAATCCTCCTCCCAGGGAGATTGTTCCTCTTCTGGCTGCACCTCCAGCACCATGGCCCGGAGGATGCTGGGCATGGCCTGTTCCCGTTTTCCCGCGCCCAGGCCCACTTTGGCAAGGGTAAAGGTTTCCGGCAGATGGTCCCGGGTGCGGATGGCCGCTGCAATGGCCGCCCCGGTGGGTGTTACGTATTCCCCGGCAAAGGGCATGATGTGGAGGGGCAGATGATGGGCTGCGGCGATGCTGGCCACCGCCGGCACCGGAATGGGCAGGATGCCGTGGGCACAGCGGACGCTGCCGGTCCCCTCATTGAGCACCGGGATCACCGCTTCATGGATTCTCAGATTGTCCAGGCATACCGCCGCAGCGGCAATGTCCACAATGGAATCCACGGCCCCCACTTCGTGGAAATGGACCTGGTCCAGGGTGGTGCCATGGGCTTTGGCTTCCGCTTCCCCCAGGATGGTGAAGATCTTCACTGCCAGGTTGTGGGCCCCTTCCGTCAGGTCTCCCTGAGACAGGATATCCAGCACGTCCCGGAGGCCCCGGTGTTCATGATGATGGGCATGATGGGGTTCCGTCCCTGCCATCTGGTGCTCATGGTCATGGTGATGATGATGGTGGCCATGATGCCCCTCCCCTTCCAGGGCTTCTTCCCGGTTTTGGGCAAAACCGTAGAGATAGTCCATGTCGTGGTCGTGGTTCTCGTGTTCTGCATCCAGCCGCACCAGGAAGTCACAGCAGTCCAGGCCGGCCTTCTTTACCCGGCTGATTTCCACCGTATATCCGGTCAGGGGCAGGGAGGCCAGGGCCTTCCGGAGCACCTGTTCATCCGCACCCAGATCCAGCAGGGCCCCTACGGTCATATCCCCGCTGATGCCGCTTTTGCATTCCAGATAGAGTATTTTTTCCATACCGTCACCGTTCCTTTCCGCAGGCCAGCCGGTTGATCTGGGTGGCCATGTATCCGGCTCCGTAGCCGTTGTCGATGTTCACCACAGCAATGCCGTTGGCACAGCTGTTGAGCATGGTGAGAAGAGCCGAAATCCCCTGGAGGCTGGCCCCGTAGCCGATGGAGGTGGGGACGGCGATCACCGGATTGCTCACCAGGCCTCCCAGCACACTGGGCAGGGCCCCTTCCATGCCCGCCACCGCAATGACGCAGTTGGCTTCCTGGATGGGGTCCAGGCTGGCCAGGAGCCGGTGGAGTCCGCTGACTCCCACATCATAGACCCGGTTCACTTTACTGCCGAAGAATTCCGCCGTCTGGGCCGCCTCTTCCGCCACCGGGATATCCGCCGTACCTGCCGTGCACACTGCTACGGAGCCCCGGAGTTCCACCGGTTTCCGGATGATTTTCACCAGGCGGGACAGGGAGTCATATACCGCATCCGGACACAGGGCGCGGATCAGTTCATATTGTTCCCGGCTGGCCCGGGTCCCCAGCACATTGCCTTCCTCTTCCGCCAGTTTCCGGAAAATCTGCTGCAGGTGCTCATCCTTTTTTCCGCTGCAGAACACCACTTCCCCGAAGCCCGTACGGATCTTCCGGTGGGTATCCAGTTTGGCAAAGCCCAGGTCGTCAAAAGGCTTCTGCCGGAAGAATTTTTCCGCGGCTTCCACGGAAATCTCTCCATTCCGGACTTTTTCCAGGATCTCTTTCGCTTCCATGGTCAGGCCTTCTTTTCCGGGGACAGGGTTTCATTCATGCTGCCGGTCCGGTAGCCCAGAAGGTCCAGTGTCACATAGGCAAAACCGTATCCCTTCAGTTTTTCCGTGATCTCCAGCCGGTGATCCAGCACTTTCCGGAGTTCTTCCGGCATCACTTCGATCCGGGCCAGGTTCCCCCCGTGGATCCGCACCCGCAGCTGATGGAAGCCCATATCCAGCAGCAGCTGTTCTGCCTTGTCCACCATACCCAGCCGCCGGGGCGTGATTTCTTCCCCATAGACGAACCGGGAGGACAGGCAGGCAAAGGACTGCTTGTTCCAGGTGGGGAGCCCCAGCTCTTTGGAAAGCGCCCGGATTTCCTTTTTGTACAGGCCCGCCCGGCGCAGGGGGCTGGCGATCTTCAGTTCCGCAATGGCCTGGAGCCCGGGACGGTAATCGCCCTCGTCATCCAGGTTGGAACCTTCCACCACAGCCGCCAGGTGGTTCTCTTTGGCCACTTCCAGGATCTTTTCGAACAGTTCATGTTTGCACAGATAGCACCGGTTGGTGGGATTGTGGGAAAAGCCCGGAATGGACAGTTCTTCCGAATCCACTACCAGATGGCGGATCCCTTCTTTCTCACAAAAAGCTTTGGCTTCCTTCAGTTCCCGTTCCGGGAAAGAACAGGAACGGGCCGTTACGGCCAGTACCTTGTCTCCCAGTGTATCGTGCGCCACCTTCAGGAGAAAGGTGGAATCCACCCCTCCGGAAAAAGCCACCGCCACACTGCCCAGGTCCCGGAGGATGGCCTGGAGCTGTTTCAGTTTCGCTGTATCTTCAGAATTCTGCATGTGAAAATCCTTTCTGGTTCTGTTTCTTCCATCTTACAGAAATAGAGTCTTGAAAGGAAGACTCTATTTCTAAGACAACCTATTCATTTTATTAAGGCAACATCTCAAACCGCATTGTTATTATTATAGCATGGAAGTGTGCCGAAAGACAGGGCCTTCACCGCTTCAGCAGCACCCGGATCAGCCCCAAGCTGATTTCATACAACAGCATCAGGGGCAGGTTGAAGAAAATCCCCACCGGCAGCACCATCAGCACCACGAAATCCAGATCTGGCGGGCAACCGGCGTGCGGCCCCTACGGCATCGCAATGGGTCATTGGATTTTCAGCGTCCGTGCTCTTCACTCTGCACTCTGCACTGAGTATGGTATAATATGCCGTATGACTATGCAAAGGAGACTTTTCCATGACTGAATGTGTGATCGTTGGTCTGGGGGGCTGTATCGGCGCCATCTGCCGGTATCTCATCGGGCTGCTGCCCCTGAGCCACAGCAGCGGCTTTCCCCTGAAGACCTTTTTCATCAATATTGCCGGTGCCTTTCTCATCGGCCTGGTAACGGCCCTGGCCGCCCGAAACTCCCTCCATCCCCGGCTGGCCCTGTTCCTCAAAGTGGGCATCTGCGGCGGGTTCACCACGTTTTCCTCTTTTGCCCTGGAAAGCCAGCAGCTGGTGGATAAGGGAGCCGGAATCACCGCAGCTCTCTACATGGGGCTCAGCCTGTTTTTCGGGATCCTGGCCTGCATCCTGGGCCAGAAGGTGCTGTAATGGAACTTTTTCTCGCTCCGTCCGCCCTGCCCCAGCGACTGAAATCCTTTCTCCGGGACCAGGGCCTTTCCGGCACCTACTGGAAGAAGCTGAAGGCCGCCGGTGCCCTCCAGGTGAACGGGGAAATCATCCAGCGGGATCTGCTGCTCCAGCCGGGAGACCGGGTTTCCTGGACCTTTCTGCCGGAACCCTGCACCCTGGAACCGGAAGAAGCACCCCTGTCCATCCTGGAGGAAACGGAGCTGTATCTGGCTGTGGACAAACCGGCCGGCCTGGTGACCCACAATGCAGGAAAGGAACGGACTCCCGCTCTCAGCCGCCGGATGGCCTGGTATTTCCAGACCCATCACATTTCCAGCGCCGTCCATCCGGTATCCCGGCTGGACCGGGAAACATCCGGAGTGGTGCTTTTTGCCAAAAACGCCTGTCTCCACCATATGCTGTCCCGGAACCGGCTGGAAAAGACCTATCTGGCTCTGACCCTGGGCCATTGGGAACAGCCGGCAGGGATCCTGGACTGGCCCATCGGCCGCCGGCCCGGTTCCATTGTGGAACGGCAGGTGGATCCGGATGGACAGCCTGCCCGTACCCGGTACCAGGTACTGGGCGAAAAGGAGGGCCTGTCCCTGGTCCGGTTCCAGCTGGAAACCGGCCGCACCCACCAGATCCGGGTCCATGCGGCAGCCGCCGGCCACCCCCTTCTGGGGGATACCCTCTACGGCACCCCCGGGGCTCCCGGCCGCCATTATCTCCATGCGTGGAAGGTGGCCTTCCGGGAACCCTTTACGGGCAGACCTGTGGAAATCACCGCTCCCCTGCCGCCCGATTTCCGGAAAGTATGGTATAATAAAAAATAACTGATACTCAAGGAGGTTTCACCATGCCATTTGTAACCACGAAAGAAATGTTCAAGAAAGCCTACGAAGGCCATTATGCCGTTGGCGCCTTTAACGTCAACAATATGGAAATCGTCCAGGGCATTGTGGATGCTGCCAAAGAAGAAGAATCTCCCCTGATCCTGCAGGTATCCGCCGGGGCCCGGAAATACGCCAAGCACAGCTACCTGCTGCACCTGGTGGAAGCCGCCATGGAAGACACCGGTCTGCCCATTGCCCTGCACCTGGATCACGGCGCTGATTTCGATATCTGCAAGGCCTGCGTGGACGGCGGTTTTACCTCTGTCATGATCGACGGCTCCAAATATCCTTTTGAAGAAAACATCGAACTGACCAAACGGGTGGTGGACTATGCCCACAACAAAGGGGTCGTGGTGGAAGCCGAACTGGGCAAACTGGCCGGCGTGGAAGATGCCGTAAAGGTCAACACCAAAGACGCCACCTATACGGATCCGGACCAGGCTGTGGAATTTGTGGAACGGACCGGTGTGGACTCCCTGGCCATCGCCATCGGCACCAGCCACGGGGCTTACAAGTTCAAAGGCAAACCGGAACTGGATTTTGCCCGTCTGGAAAAGATCACCAACATGCTCCCCGGGTTCCCGCTGGTGCTCCATGGAGCTTCCACCGTTATCCCGGAATTCGTGGCAGAATGCAACAAATACGGCGGCAAACTGGCCGGTGCCCAGGGCTGTCCGGAAGACATGCTGAAAAAGGCCGGCACCTACGGGGTCTGCAAGATCAACATCGATACCGACCTGCGTCTGGCCATGACCGCCTCCATCCGGAAGTACCTGTATGAACATCCGGAAGATTTCGATCCCCGCTCCTATCTGGGCAAGGGCCGGGAAGCCATCAAGATGATGGTGGCCCACAAGATGCGGGATGTGCTGAATTCCTCCCACCGTCTGTAAGAAAGTGCGGGATTCCGGGCCGCCCGGCGTGCGGCCCCTACGGGACCGTGGATATGATATTCATCGGGTCCGCAGGGCGGCACACCCGGCCGCCCGCCATTCTGCCACAAAAAAACTGCCTCCCTTACCGGGCGGCAGTTTTTTCTTTGTGTCCGTACAGGAACCGGTCGATCATGCCATCCACGACCCTTTCCCGGTTTTCTTTGGTAAAGGCTCCCTGGTTGCTGAGCATGAAAATACTGAAATAGAAATTCTGGCTCATCAGCTGCAAATCTGTAAGAGGCTTCAGATACTGCCTGTCGATGGCTTTCTGGAAAATGCTCTGGAGCAGCTGGATTTCCCCATAAATCAGCTCCGCATACCGCCGTTTCATGGCCACATCCTTTTCTTCCGGCTTTTTGCCCCACCGGACATCCAGCCGCCAGTCCTGTTTCTTTTCATCCCAGAGAAGCCGCCAGCCGGCCTGCTGGTTCAGCAGTTCGAACAGGATCACCGACCACAGGGTCTCATTCTTCTCCAAAAAATGCAGGAACGCTTCCACATAGCCCCGGAACTGATCGGAAAAAGTTTCCCCTTCCTCCACGGCCGTTTCCATGGCCTTCATCAGCTTCCGGTTTTTGGCCTCCACCAGGGTATAGAACAGATTTTCCTTGTTCTTGTAATATTTGTAGACAGTCCCCTTTCCGGTATCCGCGATCTGGATGATCTCATCCAGGGTTGCCTGGGTGTATCCCTTGTGGGAAAACACCTGTTCCGCAGCTTTCAGGATCCGTTTTTCTTTGGATAAAGATGCATTGATTTTTACCATATCTTTGGGGACCTCCCTGTTTAGACTGTCTTTACAGATAGTATATCATTTTTGGAGTGTATTTTTCAATTTGATCATAACAGTCCCAGATTTTTCGTAATGAACACCCAGAGGAACATGGTGATGCAGGAAAGAGCCGAGCTGAAAATTACGCAGTTGCCGGCCAGCTCCCCGTCACTGTCCATCTGCTGGGCCATGGCAAAGGAAGCCACGGCGCAGGGGGTGGCGGACATGGCCATAAGAGAAGCCAGATCCACCTGCCGGTAGCCCAGGGCCACGGCTCCCCCGATGACGATCAGCGGAGCAATCACCAGCCGGCCGGTCACCGTAAAGGCCAGTTCCCGGATTTCACTGATGGCCCCCTGGAGGGTAAAGGAAGCACCCAGAACGATCAGGGCAAAGGGAGTGGTGCTGCCGGCAATGGCCTTGATGCATTTCAGCAGGGCCACGGGCAGCGGAAAGGGAAGCAGCTTGCACAGAAGCCCGGCCACCGCTCCCATGATCATGGGATTCCGGGCTACCCCGGCCAGGATATGGAGCGGATTGAAGGTGCCGCCCCGGAAAGTTTCCAGGGTGAACACCGCCAGTACATTGTAGATGGGGATGATGATGGCGCAGAGCATCAGAGGCACAGCCGCCGCTTCCGTTCCGTAGAGATTTTCCACCAGGGGCACCCCCAGCAGGATGAAATTGCTCCGGTAAAAGGCCTGGATCATGGCCCCCCGCTTTTTGTTGTCCTTCACCAGGGCGGTCACCAGCACCCAGCCCGTTACAAACACCATCAGCAGGGCTCCCACCGCAAACAGCACGAACCCGGGCCGCATCACCTTGCCAATGTCGGTGAAATACACCGAATAGAACATGTTGGTGGGCAGGAACACACCAAAGACGATTTTGTTGAAGTTGGAAATATGACTTTCATTGAAGTGATACTTCCGCCGGGCCAGAAGACCGATGGCCATGTAGATCATCAGAGGCAGCACCGCCCCTGCCGCAATCCAGAAATTTTCCATAAGGCTCCCCCTCAGTGCAAAGATATACAACATTCCTTTCTAAGGGTACCATATTTTTCAAAATTCATCAATAATTATGCCCTTTCCGGCACCGTAGCCAGACGCCCGGCGGCCTGGATCACCCGTACGAAAGCCGGAGGCACTTCTTCCTTCTGGAGGGACTGGCCGATGAGCCGTCCCAGGATGACCCCCTTGTTGCTGTAGAGCCAGGCAAAATAATACACCCATACCGGTCCCTGATGGGGTTTGGCCTTGTACAGGGGACCGGGCGGAAAGTCCCGGGGATCCAGCTGGAGCTTGTGACAGGCCTTTTTCACCATGTCGTAGCTGGTCCGGCCCGTGCCGCCGCATGCCACGTCGATGATCCGGTCCAGAGCCTGACGCTTCCCCCGCTGGAGCATGGTCTGGGCCAGGTCCATTTCAAAACAGACTCCGTCGGTGAAGTACACCCCTTTTTCCCGCTTGTGGGCCTCCTTCACGTCCGCATCGTACAAAGCCACCACCGGCAGCCGGAAATATTCCAGCAGCTTCTTGATCTTGGCAATGGAACTTTCGCCCCGGGCGTTGATGAGACAAATGCCGTAATAATCGAAAGGAACCCCCACCGTCCGGCCGAACAGCTGGAAGCAGCCGTACTCCGTCTCCCCTTCCACCAGGATCACACTCCGGGCGTAAAGTGCCTCCTTCACTTCCGGAAAATGCATGATCAGATGCTTCTCGATTTCCCGGTTGACATGGAAACTGGCCCCGCAGGCCGCTTTGACCAGACCCCTGCGGTCATGGTACAGCCGGAGGATGTTCCGGTAGTCGTCAATGAGGGAGTCGGTGGAATGGGTCACCACAAACAATTGGCCACGGAGCCCGTCCAGCCCGAACAGGTCCTTCAGCAGGGCGCAGAACTGGGGATCCTCGTTGTTCAGCAGTTGCTGGTAATACTGGAGAATGGACCGCTGCATATAGGGGTGCAGGTGGATCTCCGGCTCATCGATGGAAATGATCAGGGGCAGGTACCGTTTGCCCTTGCCATCCACAATGATGGTATGCTCCAGAGGAACGGAAAGACTGTGGGCCATCTGGTACACCTGGGTGATGATCCGGAGAGCCGCCAGGGAAATGAACTTCAGATTGTCCGCCCGATGCCGGTTGCTCCGGCAGAGGATCCGGGACAGGTAGAAAATGCATTCATAATAGGAAGAATCGAAATACCCCACATTCACTTCGTGCTGGATAAACTGCCGTTCCTCCTCCGGCAGGGGACCGCAGTGGCTGGCTTCCCACTGGGCCAGACACTTTTCCAGAGCCCGGTACACCTGGGGCCGCACCGCCTGGTCCTCCTGGCTGATGGCGGAATAGCTGATGTAGCGGAGCCGGCGGATGGTTTCCAGGGGCATTTCCTGTCCGGTCTCCCCATCATAGAGATGGGGACAGATATCCGTCACCTTCATTTCCAGCCGTACCCGGATTTTTTCCGGATGGTCCTGGGGGGTGTCGGCAAAGTATTCATTCGGGCTCTGGAGCAGATGGAGATCCAGGGTGATCCGGATGGGCTGTTTGGGATCGTCATAGTCGTTTTCCGGCAGGGTCCAGGCGTTGGCCATATAGGACAGGAGCCGGAGGAACCCGCTTTTGCCGATGTCATTCTCCCCCACCAGATAATTGGCCAGGGGATGGAAGGTCATGGTGATGTCTTTGAAATTTCGGTAATTCTGGATACGCATACTGGATAAATACATGGGTGCACCTCCAGGAGCCACAGGCAGCAGAAAAAATCCCGCCGGGAAGGCAGGGCGCCAACAGGCCCCGGTCCCTCCCCAGCGGGACTTCAGGATGCAGCCTTACCGGCTGCAAACCGGATTATTTTGCGAAGTAACGGGCCAGCAGACCATCGAATACACGGCCGTGACGGGCTTCGTCCTTGGCCATTTCATGGACGGTGTCATGGATGGCATCGTAGCCCAGCTGTTTGGCCAGGGTGGCGATTTCCTTCTTGCCGGCGCAGGCACCCTGTTCGGCGGCAGCCCGCATTTCCAGGTTCTTCTTGGTGCTGTCGGTGACCACTTCGCCCAGCAGTTCAGCGAATTTGGCAGCGTGTTCCGCTTCTTCGAAAGCGATCCGTTTGTAGGCTTCCGCCACTTCCGGATACCCTTCCCGGTCTGCCACACGGCTCATGGCCAGATACATGCCCACTTCAGAGCATTCACCGGTGAAGTGCTGACGCAGGCCTTCCAGAACCCGTTCATCCACGCCCTTGGCAACGCCGACCACGTGTTCGTCAGCGTATTCCTTGACGCCTTCCTTCAGTTCATCGAATTTATCTTTCGGAGCGCCGCACTGCGGGCATTTTTCCGGAGCTTCTTCGCCTTCATACACATAACCGCACACTCTGCAAATGAATTTTTTCATAAGAAAAGCCTCCCCTTGAAACTGTGGCCATCGGACTGTTAATCCGATAAGTCTACTTTTTAATAATTTTTATTAAAAACTTCTTACAGCCCTAATTATAGCAGGTTTTTGAGGAAAAGCAAGGGGGAAAATAAAAGAAGGCAGATCCAAACCACCATGGGTTCACCGGCACCGTAGGGGCTGCACGCCGGGCAGCCCGCAAAACATCGTACACCCGTGCGGAAACGGGCCAACCGGCCTGCGGCCCCTGCAACTGGTGCGCAATCAGTCTTCCTCTCCTGTTTTCTTTTCCCAAATCGGATCTTCCTGTATGCTGTATTCCCCTCTCATGGTTTTTGCGGTGTCTTTGGTAATGGCATAGGCAGGATGGGAAAGGTCATACTGGGGATTGTAATGGTTGGACGGAGCCTGGATCAGCCCGCATACGGTTTCAAAAATCAGGTCGTTGGTGAACACGGTGTTTTCATGGGCTTGAAGAGCCTTTCCTGTGGCAGGATAGGCTCTCCGGTACGCCGGGGAAAGATAAATCCACATAGGGATCCGCACCATATCGAAGGTAAACGGATGGGAAACATGCTTGTATTTCATGTTTTCTCCATGATCGGAAAAATACACCATCACCTGAAGGTTCAGATGTTTATGGCTGTACTGATACACCTGCTGAAGCACTTCATCCGTATAGGCCAGAGAGGTGTCGAACTCTCCCTCTTCCTTCGGGACTTGAGAGAAGGTGTGGTCCTGGGCAAACTTTTTGGGCACCCGGTCCCGATACCGATAGTGACTTCCATTCAAATGGAGGATGATGAAATTGTTCTGATCGGCCGGTACTATTTTCAACAGTTCCAACAGCTGGCCATCATACTTCCAGGGCATCCATTTCCGGGTATCCGCCTGACTGGCCAGTGTGGTAATGGCCGCATCCCACACTTCGCCCTTTCCCTGAGTGGAAAACCAGTAGGTATGGTAACCGGCTTTTTTGGCCAAACTGACCAGATCCACGGATTCTCCCAAAGGCATGTTGTTGTACTGATTGGAGCTGGTAAGGGACTGACTGAGGGCCATCACGGTATTGGAAAAGTTGGAATAGGCCTGGGGGAAGAAGAAAAAACCATCGGTTCGCCGTATGCTGGATTCCCAAGGGGTGGTTTCCAAGGGGTATTCTGGGTTGAAGGCAGCCATATAATCCCGACAGGCAGTTTCTCCCACCACCAGGATCACTGTTCCCGGCAACTTCATGGGCAGGGCTTTCTCTTTGTCTAAAGAAATCTGTTGTTGATTCTTCCGGATGTTTTTCTTCAGAGCATCGAATGCGTGCATGGGGCCCCCCTCCAGTTTATGCAGCCCCACATACACATCCAGAGGGAAATAGGCACTGCCTTTATAGGCAACGGTGAAAAACATGACAAAGACAAAAAACACAAGGACGGCCTGCTGGAGTTTGGTGTAGAGGATTTTCCTCCGAGGTTCCCGTATGCTGAATTTCCAGCTGATTGCCAGAAGAAGCAACAGCCCACAGGCGAAAATGGCCAGCTGGCCTCCGGAAAACATGGAACGCAGGTATTCTCCGGCTTCCTTAACATTGGTGGCCAGAATGGAAAGAAGCGAGATATCGTCAAAAAGGCTGCGGTATTTCATAAAATATCCAACATAAACCAAAGGACAGAGCTGCAGGAAGAATGTGAGAAAAAAAGCGGCCCCCTGCTGGATCCACAGCAGCAACCTGTTTTTCTTCTGATTGGCCAGCAGAAGTTCCACCATCAGCAGAAACAGGAAGAACATGATGCCGCTGCGGTAATACCGGACATACAGTCTGGTATACATGGTGATGTTGTACGGATTGTGGACCAGATGGAAAAAAATCCAGCTGTATCCAGCCAGCCAGCTGAGTATGGCCAACAAGGCCGCCCTTGCTTTGGAACGGAATTCTTTCAAAGGGAAAATGCCGGTAAGGAAATAAACCAGGCCAAAAACCACGGCCAGGGATTTACCAAGGGGCAAATAATCCTGGAAAGCAATAGGAATTTGTCTGGATACACCGAATATCGATAAAAAAGCAAAACTGTAAAGTACCAGGACCAAAAAAAGAGTAGAACCCAAACGATCTTTTCCCCGGTTTTTCATGAAAGCTGAAAAATGGACACATTTCTTTTTGAAAACAAGCTGCAGCTGCTGCAAAAGACTTCCCCCCTGATTGCATGTATTTGTCTACTCGAGGTATTTTTCCATTCCGTCGGCAAACGCCTTTGCATTTCCCTGCAGGAGATGGTCCAGCAGGGATTCCAGACGGGATACGGAAAATCCCGCCCGCATTCGATCCAGGATCTCGAACCGGTAGATGTCCTCCACTTCCCTGTGAAGAAGATGGAAGAGATTTTCCCGGGTTTCCGGTTGTATCTGTTGAAGCAGCAGACGGATGATTCTGTTTCCGGATGTATTGACCCAGTAATCCCCTATCTGCCCTTCCTTACCCTCTCTTTCTATAAAATCACCTGGAACAGGTCTACGGTCTGAAACAAGCTGTTCTGTGTCCATTATACCAAAGAAACAGCTTTCAGGCGAATCGGGAAAAGTGACCCTGCAGGCTGTGCACCCAATCCTCAACCACTTAACCACTCGTTCACCTCCCCCTCACCCCCCAAATATGCTACAATATCCCCTGTAACTACAATATGAAATGAGGTCTTGTTTCCTATGCATACGTTTTCCCATACTCTTTGCCGTGCGGTGCTCCTTGGATGCCTGGGGGCCGGATTTTTGACACTTCCGGCCCGGGCGGCTGCCTTGCCTCCCGTCCGGAAACCGGTGGCTGCAGCCAAAACGGCGGTTCCCGTTCTGCGCCGGCAGCCGGTGCCCCAGTTCACCACCCACTATACGGCGGCCCATCCCGCTTCTCTCCACCCCACCCTCCGCTGGAAACCCATTCTGGGGACGGTGTACTACAATGTATCGGTAACCCTGCCCAACGGCACAGCCCTGCCCGATGACCGGACCTATGTGGCCGGATACAACCTGTCCCTGCCGGCGGGCACCCGGGGGGATGTTTCCGTGAAGATCCAGTCCTTCAACCTGGACGAAAAGCCGGTTTCCGCCCTGTCGCCTGTGGAAAAGGTCCATGTGGATCCGGAGAAGAAAACCGCCCTGTATCCGGAACCCATCAGCCGGTTCAACAGCGGCAACGGCACCACCCTGCTGTACCCGGTGTACAACTGGGTGCCCCTCCACGGGGTGCGGAACTATCAGGTGGAAGTGCTGAACACCAGCTCCGTTTCCCCCACCCGGGAAGCCGCACCGGAGCAGCTGCTGGAACGGGGCAGATCCACCGGTTTCGACTGGTACGATGACGAATCCCACTATGCTCCCTACACCATGTACTGGCGGGTACGGGGTGTGGACGAAGCCGGTAACCCGGTGGGCCAGTTCTGCCCGCCCCAGCCCATGACCGTGAATCCGGAGGACAACTGGCAGGTGGGGACCCTGGGGGACAGCATATCCCACGGGGGAGGCGATCTGTCCTATTCTCCCAGTGATTTCACCTACAGCTATCAGTATTATCTGCCCTTTGACACCATCAACCTGGCAGAAAGCGGGGACACCAGCGAAGCCACCCTGGCCCGGTTCGACAAGGACGTGGTCCCCTTCCATCCCAGATACCTGATCATCATGACCGGCAGCAACAGCCTCCGGGGCTGGGTCAGCGGAGAAAGCGTGATCAGCGATCTGAAGGGCATCCGGGAAAAATGCGAGGACAACGGGATCACCCCCATTTTCATGACCCTGCCTCCGGTGAACCCGGCCAACATCAAACGGGCCTTCGATGAACCCACGGCGGAAGGCTGGAGGGCGGAAATGGCCAAGGTGAACCAGTGGATCCGGAGCCTGCCCTGGTTCATCGACCTGGGAACCCAGTTCGACGAAAACCAGGACCTGCCCACCCGATACGCCCTGGACGGCCTGCACCTGAATTTTCGGGGCAAGCGGCTTATGGCCAGAGCCATAACGGAACAGTGGGACGGGATCATGGCCAAAATCAAGATGGCCCGGGAACAGGAGCAGAAAGCGGATCAGGAAGAAGAATAACTGCCGCTGTCTGCGGCCATAGGTCTTTTCGGTTCTTTTGTATTTACAACTGCCTTCCTTTTATGATAGAATATGAAACATATTACAGCTGAATATCAGCAATTTTATCAAATACTGTATACATCTATTTTTTGTATACCATGAGGGGAGAAATTGGTTATGACCATTCGCATTGGGATTTTAGGCTACGGAAACCTTGGACGAGGGGTGGAATGTGCCCTGGAAAAAGCGACGGATATGGAACTGGCAGCGGTATTCACCCGCCGGGATCCTGCCCAGGTGAAGATTGCCTCGGCCCATGTGCCTGTAGTGAATGTGAAAGACATGGCAGACTGGAAGAACAGCATCGATGTGCTGATCCTCTGCGGCGGCAGTGCCACGGATCTGCCTGTGCAGACTCCGGAAATGGCCGGGCTGTTCAATGTGATCGACAGCTTCGATACCCATGCCCGGATTCCGGAACATTTTGCGGCGGTGGACAAGGCGGCCAAAGCTTCCGGACACCTGGGAATCATTTCCGTAGGCTGGGATCCCGGCCTGTTCTCCCTGGCCCGGCTGTACAGCAATGCCATCCTGCCGGACGGGAAAGATTACACCTTCTGGGGCAAGGGTGTGAGCCAGGGCCACAGTGACGCCATCCGGCGGATTCCCGGAGTCAAAAACGCCAAACAGTACACGGTACCGGTGGAAGCGGCCCTGGAAGCCGTGCGCAGCGGCAGCCAGCCGGAACTGACCACCCGGCAGAAACACACCCGGGAATGTTACGTGGTGCTGGAAGAAGGGGCCGATCCCAAGGCCGTGGAACAGGCTATTGTGACCATGCCCAACTACTTTGATGAATATGATACCACCGTCCATTTCATCGATGAGGAAGAGTTCCGGAAGAACCACAGCGGTCTGGCCCACGGCGGGTTCGTGATCCGCAGCGGAGTGACCGGACACAACCGGGAACACAAGCATGTGGTCGAATTCAGCCTGAAACTGGATTCCAACCCGGAATTCACCACCAGTGTGCTGGTAGCCTACGCCCGGGCCGCCCATCGCCTCCATCAGGAAGGCCGTACCGGCTGCCTGACCGTATTCGACGTGGCACCGGCCTATCTGATGCCGGAAGATGGGGAATATCTCCGGGCTCATATGCTGTAAGGAAAAAACGGGGGTGTGAAAAAATTCACACCCCGGCTGCAGTCTGCAGCTGTATAAATCGTTCCCGCAGATAATATGAAGTGACCTCCAGATGTAGCATCTTGGATTCACCTGTCATACAAT